>Ga0126362_10000021_pt1 | contig 223009 bp, 194 predicted proteins | sample ANMtaG_FD_126269 | JGI IMG/M metagenome (GOLD analysis project Ga0126362, IMG submission 126269) | Continental margin sediment microbial communities from North Pacific Ocean - ANME2c_DSS_Sorted | ecosystem: Environmental > Aquatic > Marine > Continental margin > Sediment | place: Pacific... | reverse complement strand
TGTCGCCACGTCAATCACTCCTGTGCTCCTGCCGCTAAAAGCAGCAGGTTAGGGTTACTACGTGGGTCAGTTTTAGATGGAAATCACACCGTCAACTGGGTCACTTCTGGATGGAAATCAACAGCGTAGCGCCTCAGCAGGGCGGCGCGCTCGGCGCGCCGCTGTCCCTCGATCTGTCCCTGGTGAACCACGAAAAAGATTTGACCGTCCGCCGCTAGGCGCCTGGTGATCTCGTCAAAACGCTCCTTCAGAGCGGGAATTCGTTCTGAGCGTTTGACCTCCACGACGGCGCTCTGCCCATTGGAAAAGGTCAGCAGGAAGTCCGGCGTATAGCTTCGGCTATCGCCAAGGTTCAAGGTGAATGGCTGATGCTGGATGCTGCGAACAAGCGGAGAGAGCATTGTGCGCAGCACAAAATGCTTCTCCAGGCGGCTTTCATGATGAATGGCAGTGGGTTGAAACCACCTGCAATTGAGGATGCCGACCATGCGCTTCGGTGAGCGCGTGATGACCTCGCGACTGGGATTTTTCATATGTATCTCTCCAATTCGGCCTGCTGATAAAACAGGCGCAGGAAGGCTTGACGCGGCCTTCAGCTGGGGAGATACTTTGCCAAGGGGCCTGAAATCCTTAGGCAGTTCTCACCGGCTGCTGGCTGCGCCGATTTCTCGAAAGGGGAGTCGGCGTTTTGCTTTACATGGTTGAATCCTCCTCGGCAGCATCTGTCGCGAGTGTGGCTAGATAGGCGGCCACAGCAACGGTGGCCAAGAACCCTACGCGCCGACCCGGTGGCCGGATAAGGCGAAGCGGCAAGCGTCCCTTTAGGATCGCACGATTGAATGAATCCCTAGTTGGAAAATGAAGCAGCTTCCAGGCGTCTTCAACTGGGAGCAACGGTCCGAATTGATCAAAAAGGCGATTGAAGGTCAACGCCTCAATCGCTGACGACGGCGACGAAGCCTCATCTGCGGAATGAAAATCGTGGTGCTTCACAGCGCCTAAGTATTTCCGAAATTCGACGGGCCGACAAGGACTACGCACTAATTTCGATGCACTCTCAACGCCTCTGCAGACCTCTCCTCTGCGCATCAAGAAATTACTTGATGAATTTAGACATTACTTGATACTGGACTCAATATTTATGAATCTTTGTTTTCCAAATAGAGAGAAAAAAAGAACTCTCTTGTTTTCAACAATTATTTACTAGATCCTGTCTAGACCGGCAGCGGTCAGTTGCGCACTGAGGATGAAGGTCTGCGCCCAGTCGAGGCCGTGTGAAAACGCTTGAGAAGTGCGTTCCCTTCGCGCTCGAACTCTCAGATCGTTCCAGGATCAACGATCAAGACCATCGGGAATGGCTTGGGTACCCTCGAAAGCATCGACTTCGCCCGTTTTCACACAGCCTCAGTCTGAAGCGGACGAACACGAAGGACGGCTATGCTGGGGTAGGTGGGCGCTCTGATGTCTGGTCTGTACAAATAAGGGAGAAAATATTGGGATGGCTACAGAAACGCGCCCCACCACGATAGCTCGACGCTGGGCCGCGAATTCCCGTGCCCGCCGCGAGTTCATCGCCAGATCGTTCGACCGTGCTGTTCAGTCGGACGTAGAGGCTCTTGAGAGCGCACGCGCTATGGCCACAAATATGCGCAGCGGCAAGCCTCTACAACGTGCGCCGGCTAGGTGAGCAAGCTACGCCTAGCAATCCGTTTCGCTCCCTATCGCGGCTAGGCTCGGGCCGGACCTAATGGTGTGAGCGCGGAGGCAGCGGGGCAATCTGCGGCAGATTCGTACACACAGTCACGCGGGCTCACTATCGGGGATATCGCGAGACGCATCGCAATCGGGTGATTCCTTGCTTTCGAGCAGAGGCCGCTCGGGCTAACTGCGAACTAGCAGCGGCTGCCCGCTTTGCAGCGGTTGCCGACATCCCTCGGCCTCGCGCGAATGGGTACTATCGGCCAGAACCGGCCGTTCGCCGGGCCGGCACAATGCGGCCAGAAGCTGAAGTAGAAATGAAGATGCGAAATCGCAACGACTTAATCCGAACCACAACGCTGATCTTGCTCGCTGTGTGCTTCCCCATACTTACTTGGTCGATGTCGATCATCTACGCACAACCTACTGTCAGATTTGCGGAGAACGATTCGAAGATTGAATCTCAGAAAGACCTACTAAAGCTTCGGCTCGCCGCATGTGCTGCAATAGGGAACCGAGAGCCGGTCATCATCGAAGGCCATGCTTCGCGGCACGAAGCTCACCCAGAGCAACTAGCGAAGCGACGCGCTGATGCGGTGGCAGATGTAATGGTGCAATTTGGAGCCGATAGAAGCCAATTGCGCGTGGTGGCTTTTGGCGCACACAAGCCACTCGCCCCTGAGGAGCATCCTGCGGGACAAGCAAAAAATCGCCGCGTCGACGTGGATGCCGGAGTTGCTGGCGATTCACAAGAGTGCTGGCATCGCTAAATTCCGCTTTCAGGCATAGGCAGATGCTCGGTTTTCCGCCTTCGCGCCAGCAGCGCTGCCGGCTACATTCGGCCAGAACCAGACATTCGATATGACATCTCGTTTTTCAGTCGATTTCAACGAATTGCTTGAGCGCGATCTCATCATGCTGTCGCAGACTGATTTCCGGAAGGACATCAACGGCTCGCCCGTCCTGCTCGTTGAAGGTCTCCCTATTGAGGTTCAAGAAGATAACCTCTATGACGACGGCACGCACGAAGTGCTGTTTGCTCGCGGAGTCGTTGAGGCCAACTCAACGGGCACTTGGTCTCACGTCAAATGGTGCTGCCGATTTGACTCCGAGGGCTTCTACGACATTGCAGGTAGCTCCGTGAACGAAGAAATTTGCAACACTGAGCTTTCGCCCGCAGAGGGCGCACGGGTTGCAAAGCTGTCTCAAGCTGAACTTGCGCTTATCGATACGGCACTTCTTTCGCAAGTCTCCGACGATTGGAGGAAGGTCGCACGCGTGGTCGGGATGGCGATGCTGTCGACGCGGGACCTCCCAAGCGGGGTTCCCGACGCCTTCTTCGCGAAGCGGGTCAGGCTGCTTGTCGAATCCGGTCAACTTGAATCGCAGGGCGACCTTCGGCGAATGCGATTTAGCGAGATACGGCGAACATCTGCCTGACGGCAGAATGCGGCCAGAAGCGGCCGGTCGCGGCTAACTCTCATCCTTGCCGGTGGTCACCTGTTTCGACCTTCCCCTCATACTTTTACTCTAGAAAATGCATTGGATTCTTCACCGTGACGTTTCCGGTAATGTCCCATATCCAGAATGCAGGCTAGTGAACTCGCACGAAGTCTTGAACTTTCAATACTGGGGAGGCGTCAGCCTAGCAGACCAGTATCCGAGTCTCGAATTCGACGTATCCGACTCACCTGATTCACCTCGGGGTCTCGTTGACTTCATGAGGTCGCTTCACATCGATATCGTTTCTCGCAAGCTTGCCGCGGCTCTTCAACTCGTCGGCGCGGAAGTCGAGTTGTTTCCCGTTGCAGTCTCCTATAACGGTAGCAAGTTCGATGGGCAGCAATTTTTCGCATTGAACTCCCTCATGCGCCCTCGAGCACTCGATCTTAGAAAATCCGATGTTGACCTTGATGAGGAGCTTGGAGACGTCCTTGTCGCTCGGAAAATCGTGCTCGATGAGTCAGGAATCGCCAATTTGAACTGGCTCGTCGTGGATGAACTTAACAAGATTGCCGTGAGCGCCAAGGTTATAGATGCCATCAGCCTGTCGGGGTGTACCGGCTGCGCATTCTCAGAACCGGGTTCGATCAGCCGTTGAAAGTGTTAAGGAAAAGCTCATGTATTGGCAGGCAACGATCGGACGCGACAGTGGACTCGGCCGCTGCGGCATCAGCTAACTATAGTTGCCGGCCAGCTTCGGGCATTCGCTCATACTTCTTCAACTCCTCGCATCCTTATGGCACGCCGCGACTACTCCGAAGACGAAGACTTTTACACGCAAGGCTTCGAAAGCCCCGGTGAGGTTTCCATCTGGCTCGGCTACTCACGACACGGCGATGGATCGAACGATGTGTTGCAAGATCTCTGCGGAGTCGGCTACTACAGCTTGGACAACCAAGAAGCGAACTGTTTTTCGTTCGAGCTGACAAAGGTGGAGCGCCTGCTGAAAGAGATTTCGTACTCTGTCAGCTTCATAGACGCTGCAGTGAGAACGGCAAAACGTCGAAAACTTTCAGAAGCGCGCTGGGTAACTGTTCAGTTTGATTTTGCGTATGCGCCAGAAAAGGTGAAAAGGCCAGTCGCCGCTGACCCAATATTTTTGGGCGTATTTCGCTACTCGGTGGAGTAGCGAACAGTTTCACCTTGCTCAACTCCTCAAAGACCTCCAGGCCTAGTGACTGGCAACTCGGGCTGCCTTAGTGGCCAGCGTCCCTGATGCTCACCGAACGGATGACCGTCTGCGGTTTGAGCCGGCTGAGCTGCGCTTGGAGCTGGCCGTTGACACTGAAGTGCACTTCGATGTCTGTGGCCTCGAAGTTGTCGATGACGTAGTCGCCTCCCATGGTCGGCAGCCGCTTGAATCCGAACAGTTCTCCAGCGGCCAGGGTTTGCCCAGAATTGAAGAGTTCGCCAACGAGTTGAACGTCAAAGAACTTGGCAACAAACTCCCGCTGCGCGAGCAGCTCCTCGAATTCGACGGTCGACGCGGCGATCAGAATCAAGTCCGCTGAACCGACATCGAGCAGTTTGATTTCGCCGCTGCTCGATTCCTCCACAAATGCGTTCCCGACGGCGGTAACCAGCACAGGGAGAGCGCTCGTGCCAAGGAGCCACGTCCAATCTGAGAGCATCGTCTCGCGCTGGAGGTGGTGAAAGCCAACGGTTAGATCGTCGAGGGTCATCTGAGGGCTGAGTTTTCGCAGCAGATCGGAAAGTCCGCTCTTGGCCGACTGTAGCCTGTCTGCTACCAGTCGCTTCGGGCCCCTCTGCGGTCGTTCGTTCCGCTCCAAAGGCGCCGCTTGGCTCCTCAGCCTTGATCGAACAATCGCAGCCTCATCAAGCCGTGACCCACCGTCGTGCCGTGTTGGAATAGGTTGACTTCTGCGCCGCCTATTGTTGGCGGCGGCCTCTGTAGCCATCGGGCGTCATTCCTGGTTGCTGCCGGCGAAAGGCACGTTGAAATGCGTCGAGGGAGCCAAAGCCGCTGTGGCTCGCGATCTTGTCCTGCGACCAATCGGTCTGTAGCAGCAGTGCAGTGGCATGGCTGACCCGGAGGGCCTCCACGAAGCGTCCGGGCGTTGAGCCGACCTCCTGCGAGAAGGCACGCGCGAAGTTCCTTGTACTCATGCAGGCACGCGTAGCCAGCGCGTCGACCGACAAGTCCTCGGCCAAATTCGTCGCAATCCACGCACCCAATTCGCGCAGGCGCGTGGAGGCCCCAGCCTGCGCGTCAAGCACAGGACTCCGCTGGGGTTGAGAACCGCCGCGGAACATGTAGAGCGCCAGATTGCGTCCAATCTCGACCGCGATAGAGCGACCCAGATCGGCTTCGATCAAGGCCAGCGCGAGATCGATGCCGGTCGTTACCCCAGCGGAGGTCCAGACCGGCCCGTCATTCACATAGATGCGATCGCGCTGCACCTCGGCCAGCGGAAACAAGGACTCGAGCGACTCGCAAGCGCGCCAATGCGTCGTCACCCTTCGCCGGTCCAGAAGACCAGCTGCCGCCAACGCAAAAGCGCCGGTACACACACTTGCCACGCGCCGCACCCGGGGCGCTACGTCGGCGACCCAGTCGCTCACGCCGCGATCGAGAATTGCCGTGCGCAACGCGGGCTCATCGCCTCCCGCCACGATGAGGGTGTCGATGGGGCTGTCGATGGCATGCAACGGCCGGGTGTCAGAGAGCGTCAAGCCAGAATTCGTCGTGATGCTTCCTCCATCGGGCGATGCGACTACAAGCCGATAAGCGTCCGGCACCAGTTCTGTTGCCTTGCTGAACGCGCTGGCAGGTCCCGCGACATCGAGTACCTCTACTCCATCGAACGCCACCAACACCACCGTGCGCGTTATGGCGGAAATCGCGGCCTCTTCGTCCTTCTCAGGTTTGTGATCGAAGTGCATGCTTGCCTATTTTTCGAATGCAAAGGTTGGACATGGGCTGGGTATGGAAGATTGCTGGCTGCATCGTAGTGTTTGGGAGCGGCCTGATAGCTTGTTCGATGGATTCCGCAATGTCGCGATCGACGCCGGTCAGTCGCACTCAGGCGAATGAAGCGGGCGCGGATGGGCCCACGTTTGTCGATGCACTGCGCCCGAACCGGCGCATTCCGGTGGTCGCGGTACTCGCACTCAACGGGGGCACGGAAACCACAGATTTCCTAGTGCCGTATGCGGTGCTCCGACGAGCCGCCGTGGCCGAGCTGGAGGCGGTTGCGCCAAGGCAAGGAAAAGTGACGCTGATGCCCGCGCTGGAGATCGATCTAAAGACGGACATCGAAAGCTTTGACCGACGTCACCCCCAGGGCGCCGACTACGTCATCGTGCCAGCCATGCACGTCGACGACGATCCTGCCGTCCTGGCATGGCTGCGAGCGCAGGCTGGCAAGGGGGCAAAGATCATCGGCATCTGTTCCGGAGCGCTCGTGCTCGGCAAGGCCGGTCTGCTCGACGGCCGGCGCTTTGCCGGTCACTGGTACGACCGCCGCGAGCTTCTCGAACGCTATCCGACAGCAAGCTACGTCCCGGATCGGCGCTATGTCGTCGATAGAGACGTGGCGACGACGACCGGCGTCAGCGCGTCGCTGCCGGCTGCATTGGCGCTGGTGGAGGCCATTGGTGGAAATGATCGTGCGACGGCATTGGCGCAAGAACTCGACGCGAACGCCTGGGGCCCCGAGCACGACAGCGCGCGATTCAAGCTCGATGCAGGCGGCATCTGGACCTACGTCGTCAATGCGGTGGCGTTCTGGCGGCGAGACGCCATGGAAATCAGGGTGCGCGAGGGCATCGATGACATCAAGCTGGCCTTCGCCGCGGACGCTTGGTCCCGCACAGGCCGAGCGAGCGTCACTGCAGTGAGCGATTCCGGCGGACCCGTGCGCACAAGTGCAGGCTTGATCTTGAAAACTGTGTCGGCAAGCGCTCTCAAAGCGACGGTACATCCGCTTTCTCTATCGGATTCCGTCTCGCCTGCCGCGCAACTGGATCGCAGCCTGTGCGACATTCAGCGGCGCTACGGCTCGTGGATGCGAGCATGGGTCGCACTGCAAATGGAATATCAGATCAATGAACGAGCCTGCGAGCCAAGCTCGCCGAGCCTTCCACACGAATGATCTCAGGCACGGCCATTCACGCTGGGCGACAGAGCTGAACGTCGGCTTCATGGCGAACTGGGAACTGCGGGCGAACTTCCGCTGATGGCCGACTGTAGCCGCACGTCGGGGCAGCACCATTCACTGTGTTCGCTTGGTCGCGATGTCCGGGAAGTTCCATCCGGAGCGCGCCAACAGGCTATCCCAGTCGACTTTGTCGTAGGAATACTCGGCTTCGAAGGAGCCGCTTCGCGTAACGCGGTAACGGCAGGTCGAGAATGCTTGCGTTGCCCGATCAGGAAGACTGCCCCTCAGGTCTCGAAATAATCCATCTACGACCTGCGGGAGCAAAATTGCAACCTCTTCGAGGTGCCCGCCCTTTTGGACCGAATAGCTCGCCGCCATGTCGCTTTGGGTTTCGTCTACGCTGTAGTCAACAATCAGTTCGACCCACTCCGGCTCCAGAAGTGGTGAGACGGCATCAAAGATCGCTTGCGGAATGCGCGCTGGATCGTTCATGAAGAACCTGTAATTGGTGAGAGCGTCTGCTTCCGGATGATTTCAGGTCAGTCCGTGAGCGACCGGTATTGGCCGAACCTAGCCGTTTGCTACTGACTACTAGGTGAGCCAAGAACCTGCCTCGGCCAAATTTGCCCTTCCGCATGCCGGGCAGCAAAGAGCAGCAGGGGGAGTGCGAAGTAAAGTTCCGACGCGACCGCACGCCATGCAACGCATCGCTGATACTTCCGCCGGCGCCGGCTCTTCCGTTTCCAGCCATGGGAGCACCACATCACCATGCTGAGGTCGAGCGTGATATGCGATACGGTCAGCTTGCGCCAAACCGAAGAGTGGGTTTCGCTCACGGCCAATGGTCTCCCGATGAGAATGGATTTCGATCCTTTCAAGATCTTCTACGATCTGAAGGGCTTGGCTAGCGGAGGTGGATTCGACCAGCGTGAATGGCGCATCCGTCGCAATCGCTAGCGCTTCCGGTAGTGTCGTCTTTGGTTTGCGGAACTTCTGAACTCGCACCACGACTCGGTCAAGCGCGCCTGGAGGGAAAGAGTCAACAATGACCTTCTGGATGTCAAAGTACTCTGGACCGGAGTCGCGTATCCCATGCTTGATCGCATGTTGCGTCCCGCATGCTCCACAGGGAACGAGGCTTCTGCCGCTGAAGCCGTCTTTATGATTGGTGAAGTAGCCACCAATAGAGACCCTAAGGTCACAACTCGGACATGTCAGATCGGTTGGCATTCTCGGAAGTGCAAAAGTTGCTGTTGAGCTAATTTTTCCGGTCGCTGCGACCGACCGACTTTTGGCCGGAGGGCGAGATGGGTTTGCTCGCAAGACCGCGTCTGTAGCCGCAGTTCCCCCAATGCCTTACGCGATCAAGCCCGGGCTCGGAGGATGTTCCAGTTGTGGACACAGTAGCCGGTGACCTGAGTTGAAGCGCGCTCTGGCGTCTCGGCCACCTCCGCGACAACCGCAAAGCCGGGAAGGTATTGCCCGTCGCCATCGTGGCGGTAATACATCTCGTCGCCATCATCAAATTCGAATGCCTCGGACGTTGGCAGCGCTGACAGCATGTCACCGACCCGCACGCCTTCGTATGTGCCCAAATAGCCCTCGAAAACGTAAATGCACCCAAGCTGCTCGCGCGCCGAAAACACGGTCAGGCGCGTAGTCAACATGACTAACGTCTTGAAGGAACGGTTCTATGCTCGATAGTGACTGCCCTATCCTGAATCCTGCGGCAGAGTTTCCTGGCTCAATGGGGGCATAGAGATCAAGCATTTTGGATGTCAGGCCATCTGTGAGCGTCCATTGTGAACGGCCGGTTGTGGCCGACTGTAGCCGCATGAGTTGCCGGCGCAACGGATCAGCCCCGACCTCAGCTCGCCTCGCCTGTCGGCGTGACGTCATAGACGTACCAGATGCCGTCAGAAAAATAGAAGGTGTCATCGCCTGGGCCAAGGAGCGCCGACTCGATCAACGGGAGATCCACTTCGCGCCCTTTGCGCAGGGCCTTTGCAATCGCATCTGTCGTGCCGATTGCAAGCGCGTTGCCGGCTTCTATACACCCGAAGGGCGGAGCGCCTTCGTCTGCCTGGGCGCGCCAATCGTGCAGCATCGCCAACGAGTAGCCGCCGTCGTATGGCGGCTTCGCGTGGATCAAATAGTCCTCACCAACCTCATCGGCCTGAACGAACTTCACCAATGAAGAGAGCACTTCATCGCTTTCAATGAATCTCTTGACCTGCTGTCGTCCGTTCTCCCAGCGAACTAAATCGTCGGCAGAAATGAAGCACCGCAGCATTTTCATTTCCCAGTTCATCTGATCGTTCTTCGCAGAATTGAACTGATACAGCTTCCATCGCCGCCCTTCGAGGGCTAGCTGCAAAGGTAGTGACTTCCGGCGTTCTGCGAAGGTGGTCATGGGTCAAACGATCGGAATATTTCTAATGTACGGATGGCCGCAGTTCTTGCTTATCGTTGAAACGAATTCGAATGCCCGCTTGGCGGTAAATTGAGCACTCGTTGCCAACGACCGGTTGTGGCCGATTGTGCCCCTTGCCATAGGTAAAACATAGTCGCGAAAGCTGATCCCTAACTCAGTGAACGCAGGCGCTGCTTCGCGGCTGCAACAAGCACAGCTGCGGTCCGGCACGCGCATGCTTAGCCTCCCTCAACTCGATGGGAGACCATCATGGGATCAGTAAACACTGCAAGCTGCCGAGTGCCCTGGAACAAGGGCAAGATCGTCGGCCAGAAGGCGCCTTTCAAGCTCAAGGACATTTGGGCGCTGCGGGTGCGGCTGCAACTAGAGGGTCGAGTGCGCGAACTGGCTCTCTTCAACTTGGGCTTGGACAGCAAGCTGCGCGGCTGCGATCTTGTCAGCCTGAAGGTCAGAGACGTCTGCCACGGGGAGCAGGTTGCACCACGGGCGACGGTGATGCAGCACAAAACCCAGCGTCCGGTGCAATTCGAGCTCACGCCCGGAACCCGAGAGGCTGTGCATGCGTGGATCCAGCGTGCCGGCCTGCGATCGGACGACTTCCTGTTCCCGAGCCGAATGCACGGCTCGCCGCACCTCGGCACCCGGCAGTACGCCCGAATACTGAGTGGCTGGGTCAGAGAGCTGGGACTGGATCCCACCGACTACGGAACTCACTCGATGCGTCGGACTAAGGCTACGCTGATCTACCGGCGGACGAGAAACCTTCGTGCGGTGCAGTTGCTGCTCGGCCATTCAAAGCTTGAGTCGACGGTCAGATACCTGGGCATCGAGGTGGATGACGCCCTCGAGATCTCGGAGCAGACGGAAATCTAAGCGAGCGACGATTGAGCAGCGCAAATCCGTCGTCATTGCTACGGTGGTGAGACGGATCAATGCGCTGCGGATGGCTTGATTGCGGCGCACAGCAGACATCCGACGGGCGATGCCGGCTGACCGCAATCAGTCTTGAAGCAGCCGCCCAACGCGTGCGACGCTCCGTATTTCGGCCTGTTGGACCATGCCCTGTCCCATCAGGGCACCGCTGATAGAAACCGCTTTCGCGCCAACGACGAGCCTATTGCCCAACCGACGATAACGATAGGCACATAAACGCCCGGTTATCGGAAGTTGAGAGCGCAAAGCAACCAGTAAAAACGTGCTGCACTCAGGTCAATAGTTCATCACTGCGAGAGGCAGGTATGCAGCGGCTGCCGGCATCCCTCGGCCTCGCTCGACGGGTACTATCAACCAGGAACGGAAGTTCACGGAAAGTGCATAGGCCGCTAGTAAGCGCTCATTCTTGGGAGCCGCCGAATGAAGTTTCGGATTGATCACATCTTTGCCCGTGGGCGGCCTGTGCGCTTCTCTTATGAAAGCTAGATGAGGGCGAATTTTCTCTCTCTCTCTCAGAAACACCTTGCCTCGGTGGGGTCCCAATCAAGTGGTCGCTTTCTCAACCGCGTGCAGCTCGGGGGGAAGACGGGTAGATCCGTAATGGTCTTTTTTTTTCCCAAGAGTAGCGAGCCCCGATCAGGAGCGCGGCAATCCCAACCCATGCAGAGCGATCAAGTTCCGCTGAATCTCCGCCGTGCCACCGCCGATCACGGTCACGATCGAAAAACGCAGCAGTTGCTCGAACCAGCCCGCGGCGACCGCGCCATGCGCCCCCTTGGATAGCGTCGCCGCAGCGCCCAGAATATCGAGCGAGACTTGCCCCAACTGCTCCATCAGTTCGCCGGTGTACGCCTTGCTCATGGCGGCTTCATGGATCGGGGCCTTGCCTTTCTCCGCCATTTCAATACTGTTCATGAACAACTGCCGTCCGGCCTCGACCTGGGCGGCGAGCGCTCCAATGCGATCACGAACGGCACCATCGGTACGGCCTGATTGCAGGCTGTCGTCGACCTCGCGCACGCATCGGACCAAGCATTCGAATTCGGCACGCGCGTTAGCGATGAAACTGCCCATCATCATTCGCTCGGTGGCCAATGCGGAGGTGAGGATCGTCCAACCTTGGTTGACCTCACCGACAAGCGCATGTGCAGATACTCGCACGTTGTCGAGGAATTCTTGGCAGAAAGTGTGCCCGTACATGGCCATCGACGGGCGCACCGTGAGACCCGGAGTCTTCATTGGCACGATGAAGAGGCTGATGCCGGCGTGCGGCCGCTGCGCAGTCCGATCGGTGCGCGCCGCTAGCCACATGTAGTCGGCTTTCTCTGCGGCCGTGGTCCAGATTTTCTGTCCATTGATCACCCATTCGTCGCCGTCGCGCTCGGCGGTGGTCTGCATCGAGGCGAGGTCGGAGCCCGAGCCGGGTTCGCTGTAGCCTAGGCAGAAGGTGATTTCCCCGCGAGCGAGCTTGGGAAGGAACTCAGCCTTCTGCGCTGGCGTGCCGAACGACATCAGGGCATGAGCCTGGATGTCCCCACGGCCACCCATCGGCGCGCCGACGCGCTGAATTTCTTCCATGAAAGCCAATTGCTCGCGGGGCGTGCGGCCTTCGCCGCCGTAGGCGCTGGGCCAACTCAGACTGTTCCATCCTTTGCGGCCCAGCAATGCGGTGAACCTGGTGTCGTAGCCCCATTCTTCGTACGGTCGGTCAATCTCGTCTTCCCGGCTTTCGGGCACCCAGTTGTCCTTCAGCCAGTCGCGCACTTCCACGCGAAATGCATTGCCCGCAGTCCCCAGATCCTGTTCTGGAAGTGCCTGCCCCTGGTCGAGCAGCGCCTGGGCCAATTGCTCCCGGGCACGGCGCACCCCACCCAGGCGTGCCAGGTCGGCATGAATTCGCCGGAAATGCCGAGGTGCCTCATGTTCTTCCGAGTAGCCGACGGCACCGAAGGTGTGGTGCACCTCCAGCGCCACCCGGCGCAGAGAAGGGCCGGCAAAAGCGCGCGCGCTCGCGCCGAGCACACGCCAGTTGTCCATGCCGAAGTCGTAGCTGCGGGCCGCGTTGTTCAGCAATAGCCTCGCAGCCTCCAGGCTCATCAGAGCGTTCGCGAGCTTGTGCTGAAGTGCCTGGAAGCGGCCGATCGGTTGGCCGAACTGACGGCGTTCCTTCGCATATTCGACCGCCATGTCGAAGCCGCGCTGTGCAGCACCTAGACTGCGCGCCAGCAAGGCCAGCCCTGCGATCTGGTGGAGATCCTCGGCCAGTTGCTGCGAAATGGCCAAAGGGACTGCGGCCACGCAGTCGAAGGTCAGCCGAGCCAAGGGCGGGATCGCCAGACCCGGCGTTTCCTCGATGGCCAGACCCGGTGCACCGCGCGGCACAACTACCAGCAATGGACCTTGGTCGGCCAGCACGAGCACGTGAGTGGCTGTCGCACAGCCCTCGGCAAAGTCCACGCACCCTTGCAACCGATCACTGTTCCACCGAAGCGTGCCAGCGCACGGATCGCCGTCAAAGCTACCTAGTGCGAAGGCGATGGTGGCGTCGCCCCGATGGAGCGCGTCCAGCAAATCATCCGTTTCCTGCGAACTGCTTCGCAGCGGCGAAAGCACCATATTCACAAGCACGGCGCCGACCAGCGGCGCGGGACAGCCCGCACGCCCTAGTTCTTCCAGCGCCACTGTAATCTCGCGCAGACCGCCTTCGAGCGGATCGCGGCCCAGGCTTGCCACGCCCTGTTCCGCCAGTGCGTGCCAGATCGACGCAATCGCTTGCGTGTCGGCAGCCAGCGCTATGGCGCGCTCGGCGGGCCAGAGCCGTTCAAGCAGACGGCGCAGGCTTTCGCGCAACATCTCCCGCTCTTCGTCGCTCGGCAGCATTTCGGGGGCAGGCACAGCGCGCTCTTCTTCTGCCATACGACATCTTTCGTGTGGAGCAGTCCGACCTCTGGACTGCGACGAAGATTCTGGTGTGCGCCAGAAAAGCGATCACCCCTCTTTTCGAGTGGAGCCTGCGGCAAACGACTCAGTCGATCAGTCCGCGCTTGCGTGCCACCATCACCGCGTCGTACCGGCTCGGGACGCCAAGCTTGCCGAAGATGCTCTTCAGGTTCCACTTTACGGTTTCGAGCGTGATATTCAGGGTCAGCGCGATCCGCTTGTTGGACATCGATTGACCGAGCAGTTGCAGGATCTCGATCTCGCGCGGCTTCATGTTTTGGTCCTGCACCGCAGCCTCTCGCAAGGGTAGTCGGGATGTGCGCGCGGCGTCGGCTCGCTGCAGCAGGTCGGCGAGGTAATCCCGGGTGTCGCCGGCCTCCAGCGTCGTCACCAGTTTCCTGAGTAGAACATGCAGGGCTTCGCCTTCGTCCAACACGGTGCGCACCAGACCCAGACGCAGCGCGGCCTCAATGCCGACCATCAGCCCGTGTCTCGATTCCGCCTCGCGCCCCATCTGATCGAAGGCGCAGCCTGACAGTAGGTCGGCCAGCACCACGCTCTTTTGGCGGGCGAACGTGACGCCGTGCTGCCGCAGGCGCCCGAGCGCAGGCAATGCCGCGTCCCCGTGGCCTTCGGCTAGAGCGAGGCGCGCCGCCGCCAGCGCGGCAATGGCGTCGATTTCGGCAAGGAAACCCGCGGCGCCGCGATGGCGTTCAGCCAGCGCATCGAGCTCGGCCTGTATCTGCTGCGCGATCTCCTGGCGGCCAAGCCGCAGATGTAGGCGCGCCTGCTCGGCCAGCACATACGCCAATGGGCGATCGAGCGCTTGGTCGCGATATTGGGATTCGTCTTCGGCCAGACCCTGGAGCGTTTCTAGTGGTGACAGTTGCAAGCCCGCCAGCCGGTTACGCGCGATGAGGGCGCGCACCATCGGCTCCGGGGACGAGAAGCGCAGCAGATCGAGGCGGTGGGCGAGCACGTCGCGCGCCTCGGCGAGGCGATCAGCTTCGTAGTACGCATCGGCGGCGAAAGCCGCGCAGTTCACGGCAGACACCGAGCGACGGCCGTGCGCGTCCTCGGAGCGCACAACCAGCGGCCCGGCAATCCGGATCGCCTCCGTGTTGGAGCCCTCCAGTAGATGGCTAAGTAGCAAGGTCGACTCGGCCACTAGCGCCATGTCGTCCAACAACTCTGCACGCGACAGGCGTGCGAGGTTGCAGTGCAGGCTCCGTGCGTCGGCGTAGCGGCCTTCCGCACAATACGCAAAGCTGAGTATGGCTAGGTGGGCCTGGCGCAGGAACCGTTCCTGCAAGGCATCGAAGTCCGAAGGCGCGATCAGCGCCAACGCGGCACTGGTGTCATCGCGCTGAAGCGCGATACTGGCGCGCAGGTAGCGTGCGTGCAGGGCGAACTCGGGGGCCAGCATTGCTTGACCTTGCTGCAGCCGATCGAGCCAGGCCTGCGCATCTCTCCATCGGCAAGTGGCGACAAGCGCCCAGCAACCGAGCACGAGCAGCCGGGGGTGGGCCATCAGCACCTCGGCCGAGAGCTGACTCATCCAGCGTTGCAGCGTGCTGATGAAGCTCATGCTGCGCACCGGCAGGTCAGCGCGCTCCACCAGCCGAGCTGCGGCCTCGAGATCGTCCGCGTGGTAGGCGTGCCGCAGGGCCTCGATCAACGAGCCGTGTGCCTCGAACCAATGGCTCGCGCGCGCATGAGCCGCGCGCACCTGCTGCGGATCGCGCGCTGAAAGGCGCTCCTGCAGGAAGCTGGCAAACAGCGGATGCAGGCGATACCACGGCGTGGGACTGTCGATCTCGACGGGTAGGAGCAAGAGGTTTTCGCGCTCCAACTGATCAAGCAGAGCCCGGGCCTGCGGGCTCTCCGTGACGTAGTGGACCAGGTCGGCATTGAAGCGCCGGCAGATCGAGATTTTCTCGATGAAGTCAACGAGTTCGGGCGCCAGGTCGCGCACCACGTCCTCCGACAGGTAGCGTTGCAGGTCGCCGCGGTGGTGCACCAGTTGTGATAGCAGCGCGCGGTTGCCCGACGCGCGCTTGAGTCGGATGCAGATCATCTGCACGCACAGGGGCCAGCCGTCAGTGATGTCGTGGATCAGGCGCGCGTCGTCGGGCGTAACTTCGCCGAGCTGCTTGGCCAGAAAGTCCTGCGTCTCATGGAAATCGAATGGCAGGTCTGCGAGGGCGATTTCGCTCAGCTCGCCGGTGAGGCGCATGCGACTCACAGCAAGCGGCGGCGAGGTGCGCGATGCGAGGACCAGGTGCATCTCCTCGGGACAGTGGTCCAGCAGGCCCTGTATCAACGCATGCGTCAGCGGGTCGTCGACATGGTGGTAGTCGTCGATGAAGAGGTAGAGGGCCTTGCTCGACTGACAGGCCGCATCGACGATGGTGGCGACGGTCTGCGCCACTGGCAGCTCGGCGCGTGCCTCGGAAGGCAGGGCGGTGCTGTCTTCAACGGCCAAGCCGGCCTGCTGCAGCGCGCCCAGGAGGTAGGCGCGGAACTGTGGAAATTGCTGCTCCTCCTGCGACAGCGAGAGCCACGACACCTGCTCGCCGGCTTTCAGCAGTTCCTGGCGCCACTGCGCCAGCAGCGTTGTCTTGCCGAAGCCCGCGCTGCCGCACACCAGCGCAAGCCGGCAGTCGCGCGCTTCGCGAAGCCGCGCCAGCAGGCGGGTCCGCGCGGTCGATTGCGGGCTGATGCGCGGCGGCGCGAACTTGGTCGGAATGAGAAGGTGGTCGAGCGGCAAAAGGCGGGCTCCTTGCACGAGGGATTTTAGGGAGCGCCTCCTCGGAACGCTCTCCGCTGCAACCCGCCCCCTCAACACGAGGGGTGCGCCCGGGAGGGGGGCGCCGCACCATTGCGACGCGTCCATGCAAGGAGACAGACCGCAATGACCTACCAGACCATCATCCACGAGCAGCGGGAGTCCGTCGCATGGATCACGCTCAACCGTCCCGCTGAACTCAATTCGGTGAACTTGCGAATGCTGCAGGAGCTGTCGGCGGCGCTGACGGAGGTCGCGGCCGACGCTTCGCAGAAGGTGCTCGTGCTGACTGGCGCAGGCCGGGCCTTCTGCGCCGGCGCCGATCTGAAGGCCCTGCGCGGCGCCATCGATGCCGCCCCGGGCGAGCCGAACTTCTCCGACCTGACCCTGTCCACGCTCTCGCAGTTACGCAATATGCCCAAGCCGGTCATCGGCGCGATGAACGGCCTGACGGTCGCCGGGGGTCTCGAGCTGGCGATGTGCTGCGACTTTCTCGTGGGCGCGGCGAGCGCGAAGATCGGCGACGGCCACGCGAACTACGGTGTGTTCCCCGGCGGCGGAGGTGCGGCGGTCCTCCCGCGCCGGATCGGCCTGCCACGTGCAAAACAGTTGTTATTCACCGGCGACTTGATGAGTGCCGCGCAGATGCAGGCCTGGGGTTTGTTGAACGAGGTGGTGGCCGATTCTGAGCTGCAGCCGGCGGTTGCCGCTCTGGCGGCCCGCATGGCCGGCAAGAGCCCTCTGGTTCTGCGCCGCATGAAGACCATCGCCGAGCGCGCCCTGGATCAGCCGCTCGACTTGGCGTTGCGCGACGAGTTGCTCGAATGCCTGCAGCACACACGCTCCCATGATTTTAGCGAAGGGCTCGCCGCCTATGGCGAGAAGCGCGCGCCGGCCTTCCGGGGCGTCTGAGGCCCGCCACTCGCCGGCCCTTGGCACTGAAGAACAACACAACAGGAGACAAAGAATGAATCGCTTGATGAATCTGCCGGTGGTTCGACGCGTCCGGTCGCTGGGCCGGATGCTGGGCCGATGGATGGCCGCGCTGATGCTCTGCCTGGGTGCGTCGGCCGCCGCGGTAGCTGGCCCGCTGCAGGACCCGGCGGGTGACCCCTTCTACGCGCCGCCGTCGCCATTGCCCGAGGGGCCGCACGGCACACTCATCCGTTCGCGCGCCTATGTGCCGCTGGGACTGCCCGCCTGGGGTTGGCAGATCATGTACAAGTCGACCGACGTCAACGGCAACGCCGTCGCCGTCACTGGGAACGTGATGGTGCCGTGGCTGCCATGGTTCCAGTCTTCGCCGCGACCGATCGTCGGATGGGCGTCGGGCACGCAGGGCATTGCGGACCGCTGCGCCCCGTCGCACCAACTCGCCGTCGGCACCGAGTACGAGGCGATCGCCGGCCCCATCGGCTGGACGCTGGCCCGCGGTTGGGCCATCGCCATGACCGACTACCAGGGCCTCGGCACGCCGGGCGACCACACCTATGGCGTCGCGGCGCCTGCGGGTCGGGCCATGCTCGATGCAGTGATCGCGGCCCAACAACTGGGCGGGGCGAACTTGTCGGCCCAGGCACCGGTCGGCCTCGTCGGCTACTCGCAGGGCGGGCACGCCTCGGCCATCGCTGCCGAGCTGCAGCCGAGCTATGCGCCAGCGTTGAAGGTCAAGGGTGTGGCCTCGGGCGCCGGGCCGTCGAGCATTGATGGCCTGTACGCGGCCAACAACGGCGGCCTCTTCGGCGGTGCAATCCCGTACCTGCTGATCGGACTGAACGCTGCCTATCCCGAGCTGAGCCTCGACACCATCCTGACTCCCTATGGCCGCTCGATCATCGCCGAGGCGCGCAATAACAAGTGCCTGCTCGCCATGGCGGCCAGCTATCCGGGACTGGGAGATGCGGTGCTCGTCGACGGGCCGGGCATCTTGACGCGTTCCGACTGGAAGGCGCGCTTCCTGCAGCAGCGCACCGGCACCGCCACGCCGGCGGTGCCCGCGCTCGTCTACGCCGGCCTGCTCGACGAGCTTGTGCCCTACGAGAACACGAAGAAGACCTTCACCGCATGGTGCGCCGGCGGGGCGAAGGTGAGCTTCCGAACCATCGGCATCACCGAGCACGCGACCGGGATGCTGTTGGGCTATCCGCTCGCCCTGGACTGGATGGCGGACCGCTTCGCCGGCGCACCTGCGCCTTCCGACTGCCCGTGACCTGTCTCGTCGAGGGCCGGGCCCGATCAACCCAGAGAGGATGAACATGTCCAACCGTGTAGCCATCGTGTCGATGGCACAAGTCAACTACAGCGAGAAGCGGGCGTACTCACCCGAAGAGCTGGCCTACCGGGCAATCCGGCCGGTGCTGCAGGAAACCGGCCTGCGCTTCCTGCCGGCCTACGAGAAGGGTGGCGTCGACGCGAGTCTGATCTGCCATGAGCACTCGCGCATCGCACGCCCGTTCTCTGCGTCGCTGATCGTCGATGTGGCGGGTGCCAATCTTCGGCCTGACGAGAAAGTGGACCAGGACGGTGCCGTCGGCGTACTTGAAGCCTTCTGGCAAATCGCCTCGGGAGAATTCGAGACCGTGCTCGTGGTCGCGGTCGGCCAGGATTCGACGGCGGCCAGTGGTGGCAATGCCATCGAGAACAAGGTGTTCGACCCCTTCTTCTGCCGGCCCTTGGGCCTGGACAACGTACAGGCCGCCGCGCTCCAGGTACAGCGCTATGCGCACAAGTACGGCATCACGCCGGAGCAGCTCGCTGCGATCTCGGTCAAGAATCTCGGCAACGCCCGCAACAATCCCCTGGCCTTGCGCGAGGGCGACTTCAGCATCGCCGATGTGCTTGGTGCGAGGATGCTGGCTGACCCGATCACCACGCTGCAGTCGCGTCCGCAAGGCGACAGCGCCATCGTGATGCTGCTGGCCAATGAGCAGCGCGCCCGACAGTTGACGGACAAGCCGGTCTGGATCAAGGGCCTGGCCAACTGCTGCGACGGCTATTTCCTGGGGGATCGTGATCTCGCCGACTCAGAAGTGCTGACCATGGCGGCCAAGAAGGCCTACCGTATGGCCGGTATCGACAACCCGCGCACCGACATCGACCTGCTGGAGGTCACCGACGAGTTTGCCTACCAGGAACTGATGGCCTACGAGGGGCTGGGACTGTGCGCAGCGGGCGAAGGTCCTCGCTGGCTGGAGTCCGGCGTCAGCGGCCACGATGGGCTGCAGCCGGTCAATCTCTCCGGCGGTGCTCTCTCCGGCACCAGCCACACCACCATCGGCATGGCGCGGGTCGCCGAAATTGTGCTGCAACTGCGCGGCGAAGCCGGCAAGCGCCAGGTGGGCCGTGCCCGCACCGGCCTCGCACACCTCGCTTCCGGCCCCGCTGGGCAATTCCACCAAGTAATGATTCTGGGAGTCAATCCATGAAGCGCCGCGTCGCCATCGTCGGCTTCGGCCAGACCGAAATGACCGCCCACAGCCCGCTGACAAAGGCGGAGTTGGCCAACCAGGCCGTGCGCCGCGCGCTCGCGGATGCCCGGATCACGATGAAGCAGGTCGAAGAGATTGTCCTCGGCGACATCGACTGGGTTTCCGGTACTGCAGAATCGGAAATGGAGCTGGCCGATTTCGTCGGCCACTACCGCAAACCCCTGGTCAAGATCGAAACCGGCGGCACCGTCGGCGGCTCGGCTGCGATATCAGCCATCCACCATGTAGCTGCGGGCGCTTGCGACGTGGCCATGATCTCCACCACCTCGAAGTTCGTCGGCCCGCCGAGCGACGTGATGCCGCGCGGCCCCTTCCTGCAGGCTGGCATCTCCTCAGGCGTGCACGCGCTCACCGAGAAATGGTGTGCCATCGGCGCGGTCGGCACGCTGTCGTTGATGGCCGCGGCCTACGCCAAGCTCTCGGGCTGCCCCGAGGAAGCGGTGGCCATCGCGCGCGTCAAGGCCTCCGAAAACGCCGCTCGGAACCCCTATGCCCATCTGCGCGAGCGCCTCAGCGTCGAGCAGGTGATGCAATCCCCGATGCTGACGGCGCCCATGCGCCAGCTGCACATGTGCCCGATCACCGAAGGCTCAGCCTCGATCATCTTCGCCAGCGAGGATGTGGTGGACCAGATCACCGACAAGCCGGTCTGGGTGCAGGACGTAGTGAGCATCCATTCCGCGCAGCATTGGTCTGCCCTGCAGGACTTCATCGCACCCAAGGAGCGCTGCGTGCTGCCCAGTCTGCAAAAGGCCTGCGAGATTCTCTACAAGCGCAATGGCATCACCAGACCCGCTCAGCAGCTGGACGTGGTCGAGATGTACGAGCCCTGCACCTGGGCCGAGCTGGTGTGGATGGAAACCATGGGTCTGGCGGAGCCCAATCAGGCATGGCGGATGGCCGCCAGCGGCGCCACAGCCATCGATGGCGTGCTGCCGATCAATCCCTCCGGCGGCGTCACCTGCACCAACGGTGGCGTGCCCTCCACGACCCAGCGCTTCGGCGAACTGGCGCTGCAGATCCGCGGCGACGCCGGCGCGCACCAGGTGCCGCGCGAGCCCCGGCTGGGCATCGCCACCGGGTTCGGCGGCACCGGCTGGACCCCGCTGCTACTTCTCTCCAAGGACAAGCCATGAGCGATACCACGCACAAGCCTGTGCCACCGACGCGGTTGCGCACGTACTTCTCGATGGACTACCCGGTGGGCCTGTTCAATGGCCGCTTCGCGCGCGAGATGCGCGACAACGGCCGGCTGATCGGAATCGTCTGTCGCCACTGCGGCTTCAGCATGCTGCCGGCCCAGGCGGTATGTACGGTCTGCCACGGCGAGAACATCAAGGACCCCAACTGGGTGGAGATGGGGCCCGAAGCGACAGTCGCCGGCTTCATGACCTTCAACATGCCCTTCATCGACACCAACGACCTTTCGGTGCAAAAGGGCCACTACACGGTCGGCCAGCTGATGGTCGATTCACCAGGCCGCACCAGCGGCTTCCTCTGGCATTTCATCGGCGAGGCCGACGCCAGCCAGTTACGCAACGGCATGCGCGTGCGCGCGATCTACCGTCCGCGTGACGAACGCAAGGGTCTGATGACCGACATCCTGCATTGGGTGCCGACAGGAGAATGACGATGTATCCAGCTGAACTCGAAGCCGCCGAGCCCATGGTCCTGCGCCAGCCGGTGCTGTACTGCGACATCAACTACGACGTGGGCCGGATCAACGGCCGGTTCTTCGCCGCGCTGCGCGACGCGGGCCGCATCACGGCCACCCGCTGCACGGCCTGCGCCCGTAGCTACCTGCCACCACGCATGAGCTGCCCCGAATGTTTCGCCGAGTTGGACGAATGGGTGGATGCAGGTGATACCGGCACGCTCACGGCCTTCACCATCGTGCGCGAGCCCGGCATGCTCCAGCAAATGCCCCTTCCCTATGTGGTCGGTCTGGTCAAGCTCGACGGCGCAGACACCGCACTCGTTCACTACCTCGGCGAAGTCGCGCCCGAGGCGGTGAAGGTCGGCATGCGCGTGCGCGCCGTGCTGGCTGAAGAGCGACACGGCAATATTTGGGATATCCGCTATTTCAGGCCGACGACCTGAGGCAAGAGGCCGAAACGCCACCTGAACACTTATAGCAAGAGGAGACATGACATGCCGCACATCCACGCCCCCATCAACCCCAGCGCCTGGCTACAACGCCACGTGCAGGAACGGCCCGACCAGCGCTATCTCACGCAGCCCCTGGGCGGCGGACAGGAGCGCCACTTCACCTGGGCGCAGGCTTCAGAAGAAGCGCGGCGCATGGCCGCGCATCTCGCGTCTTTCGGCTGGGAGCCTGGTTCGCGGGTCGCGATCATGTCGAAGAACTGCGCCTGGTGGTTCCTCGCCGACTTCGCGATCATGTTGGCCGGGCATGTCTCGGTGCCGATCTATCCTTCTCTCACGGGAGCATCGGTGCGCCACGTCCTCGAGCACTCGGGCGCCAAGGCATTGTTTCTGGGCAAGCTCGATTCCGACGATTGGGGCGCCATGCGTGCCGGCATCCCCCCGGGGATGCCGGTGGTGCGGTTTCCGCTGCGCGCGGACGGGGAATTGCCCGACCAGCCCGTGGCCGACTGGGACACCGTGATCGCCCGCACGCCGCCGCTGACCGGCGAGCGCTCGCGCGGCGTCGACGAGTTGGCCACCATCGTCTACACCTCGGGAACCACCGGCGTTCCCAAGGGCGTGATGCACACCTTCGGCACGCTGGGGGCGTCGCTGGGCATCCTGATGGACGACTATGGCTTCGGCCCGCACGATCGCATGCTGTCGTACCTGCCATTGGCGCACAGCGCCGATCGGATGTTTTCCGAGATGGTGTCGCTGGCAAGCGGCTGCAGCGTGACCTTCAACGAAAGTGTCGAGACCTTCGTCTCCGATCTCCAGAAGACCCGGCCCACCTTCTTCATCGCAGTGCCGCGGCTATGGGCCAAGTTCCGCCAGGCCGTGCTGACGCGCATTCCACCTGCGCAGTTGACGACGATGCTGGCCGATCCCGAGAAAGGGCCGGCCGTGCGCCGGCAGGTGCTGGCGCAACTGGGCTTGGCCGAGACGCGCTATGCGCTGTCGGGTGCCGCGCCGCTGTCGCAAGAACTGCATCAGTGGTATCTCGACCTGGGCCTGGAGCTGCTTGAGATCTACGGCATGACGGAGAACATGGGCACGCATGCGAGCCGCCCTGGAAAGGGACGAGTGGGTTACGTGGGTCAGCCGCGACCTGGCGCCGAAGTCCGGCGTACCGACGACGGCGAGATCTTGGTCCGCTTCCCAGGCAATATGCGCGGTTACTTCAACGATCCGCAGCGCACCGCTGAGGTCATGACCGAGGACGGCTTCCTGCGCACCGGCGACGTCGGCGACATCGATGCCGAGGGCTACTTGAAGCTCACTGGCCGTGCCAAGGAGATCTTCAAGACCAGTAAGGGCAAGTACGTGGCGCCCACACCCATCGAGAATGCGCTGTGCGGCGATCCGCTGGTCGAGGCCTGCTGCGTGACTGGCGTGGGCTTTCCGCAGCCGTTTGCCGTCGTTCTGCTGGCGCCGGGCGCTACGCGAAGTCCCGAACTCACGCGAACGCTCGATGTGCTGCGGCAAGCTGTCAACCAGACTCTGGACCCACACGAGCGACTCGATTTTCTGGTCGTCGCCGCGCAGTCGTGGACCGTCGAGAACGGACTCATGACCCCGACGTTCAAGCTGCGTCGCAACGTGTTCGAAACACGCTTCGGACCGCATTTCGAGCGTTGGGCGACCCTTGGCGAATCCGTCGTCTGGGCCGAATGAGTGCATAGGGGGCGTGTCAGGTTTCGCCCCTATCACGGAAGGGGGCCTTCGCGCATCCTGGCACCCTCGCACTCCCCTCCATTCGAGGGGCGAAAGAAATCATGCGCGTCGGCAGACTTCATGCCACCGAGAAAAACACGACGCCTACAGGAGACCCAACATGGCCATCATTGACTTCTTCGACCGCGGATGGGAGATCGATCCGCAAGCACCTGCTTACGTGATGGACGATGCGGTCTACAGCTTCGATGATGTCGGCACGCTCTCGTGCCGCATCGCGAACGCCCTGCTGGCGATGGGCCAGGGACGAGAGAAGGTCGGCGCGGTCTGGGCCGCCAACCATCCGGTGCCATGGACCTGCACCCTGGGGCTGTGGCGTGCCGGTATGGCGTGGATGCCTGTCAATCCGCGCGGAGCGCTCGAAGAAAATCGTCAGTTGCTCGATGCCTTCGACTGCGAGGTACTGTTCTTCCAGCAGGCCTTCGCACCGGCCGTGGAAGCATTGCGCCCCAATCTGCCGAAGATCCGGCTGTTCGTCTGCATCGAAGGCCCCGTGCCGGGGGCGCTAGGACTCTCCGAATGGATCGAAGGCCATTCGGGCAACAGGCCGCAGGTGACCTACCAGCCCGACGACACGGTGGCCGTGATGCCGACCGGGGGCACCACGGGTCTGCCCAAGGGCGTGATGAACACGCACCGCAGCTTCCAGGCCTTCTGCGCCCAGTTCATGATCGCCTGCAGCTACCGGGCCGACGAGAAGATCGTCAACCTTGCCGCAGCTCCGATGACGCATACCGCGGGTGTCTTGTCGCTGCCGTGTACGGCACGTGGCGGCACGGTGGTGGTGCTGACCAAACCCGATCCCACCGCCCTCCTTGATGCCATCGAGACGCACCGTGTGACCGAGTTCTTCCTGCCGCCGACGGTCATCTACCGATTGCTGGACATGCCGGGCATCGAGGGGCGCGACTTTTCCTCGCTGAAGTACTTCCTGTGCGGCGCTGCGCCGATGTCGGCCGAGAAACTGCGCCGCGCCATCGCGGTGTTCGGGCCCGTGATGATGGAGGCCTATGGTCAGACCGAGGCGCCCGGCGCAATCGCGATGAAGCGGCCGGAGGAGAACTTCGTCGGCGGGCAACTCGCCAGCGATGCGCGCCTGCTGTCCTGCGGCCGTGCCAGCCCGCTCACCCGCGTGGCGATCATGGGGGAAAACAACGAACCGCTTGGCGTCGGCGAGACCGGCGAGATCTGCGTGCGCGGTGACCTCGTCATGAAAGGCTACTACAAGGCGCCCGAGAAGACAGCCGAAGCCGTCGTCGACGGCTGGCTGCACACCGGCGACGTGGGGCACCTGGACCGCGACGGGTATCTGCGCATCACCGACCGCAAGAAGGACATGGTGATCAGCGGCGGCTTCAACGTCTACCCGAGCGAGGTCGAGCAGGTGATCTGGGCTCACCCCGCTGTGCAGGACTGCGCCGTGATCGGTGTGCCCGATGCCGCATGGGGCGAGGCGGTGAAGGCCGTCGTCGAACTGACGCCCGGCATGCAGGTCTCGGACGGCGAGCTGATCGCCCTGTGCAAGCTGAAGCTGGGCAGTGTGAAGGCGCCCAAGTCGGTGGACTTCGTGGCCTCGCTGCCGCGCAGTGCCAACGGCAAGGTCCTGAAAAAAGATCTGCGCGCACTCTACTGGACGGCGCAGGACCGCAACATCTGATCCGCCGAGGCGGAAAGCGAGCAACCGATGACCCAGGAAACCCTCATCGCCGGTGTCGGCATGGTGCCTTTTGTGCGCCCTGGCCGCAGCGAACCCTATGACGTGATGGCGCAAAAGGCCGTGCAAGCGGCACTGGCCGATGCCCGCATCGACTACGGCCTCGTCGAGCAGGCCTTCGCAAGTTTCGTCTATGGCGACTCGTGCTCGGGCGAGCGCGCTCTCTACCGCGTCGGCATCACCGGCATCCCGATCACCAACGTGAACAACAATTGCGCGTCGGGCTCGTCGGCGCTGTTCCTGGCACGGCAGGCCATCTTGTCAGGTGTCTCGGAGTGCGCACTGGCGGTTGGCTTCGAGGAGATGCGGCCCGGCGCGTTGGACCGCATCTTTCCCACGCATGCGGACCCGCTCGAGCACCACCGCGCCAGTGTGATCGCTGCGATGGGACTCAGCGTGCAGGAGCAAGCACTGCCGCCCGCGCTGCTGATGTTCGGCTCTCAGCTCGAATGGGCTGCGCGTGAATTGCAGCTGACCGATGAGGTGTTCGCGCGCGTGGCCGGGAAGGCGCGCGCGCATGCGAAACACAATCCCTTCGCGATCTTCCGCGATCCGCTGAGCGTGGATGAAGTCCTGGCCGCCCCAACCGTGTGGGGGCGCTTACGCAAGCTGTATGCCTGCGCACCAAGCTGCGGTGCCGCTGCGGTGATCCTGTGCAGCTCCGATTTCGCCCGGCGCCATGGCCTGCGCGCCGAGGTGTCGATCCTCGCTCATGAGATGGGCAGCGACATCGCCACCGACCTTGACCCGCCCAATGTGCCCGATGCGTTGAGCCGAGCCGCCACGCGCCGTGTTGCGGATCGTGCCTACGCGCGCGCGGGGGTGGCGCCAACGGACATCGACGTCGCGGAGGTACACGATTGCTTCGTCAGTAACGAACTGCTCAGTTGCGCGAGCCTGGGCTTTTGTGCCGAAGAAGATCTGGCCGGCTTCGTCCTAGAAGGGTGCAATACCTATGGTGGGCAAGTGGTGGTCTGCCCGTCGGGCGGGCTGCTGTCCAAGGGCCATCCGCTCGGCGCAACCGGGCTGGCGCAGATCACCGAGCTCGCTACGCAATTGCGCGGCCAGGCCGGCGTGCGGCAGGTCGAGGGCGCTCGCCTGGCCTTGCAGCACAACGGCGGATTGGGCACGGCGGTGTCGGTGGCCATCCTGCAGCGGCGTGATTGACCCGAGATCGAACCGAAAGAGAAGAGAAAGAGAACCCGAATGACTGCTCCTGTCGTGCTCGAACGCGACGGCCATGTGGCCGCCATCGTGCTGAACCGTCCCGAACAATCCAACGCCATCGACCCGGACGCGGCGCAGGCGTTGATCGGGTGCATCGATACGGTGGCGGCCGATGCGTCGGTCCGCGCCGTGGTGCTGCGCGCTACAGGCAGGCATTTCTGCGCCGGCGGCAGCATCGCGTTCTTCGATCAGGCCGGCGCGGCGCTGCCGGCGCTGCTGGAGCAATTCATCGGTCCGCTCCACGCCGCCATCCACAAGCTGGCGACGCTGCCGGTGCCGGTGATCAGTGCCGTCAACGGGCCGGTCGGCGGCGGCGGCATCGGCCTCGCGCTGTGCGCAGACATCGTGCTGGCCGCCGAATCGATGAAACTGCGCGGCGGCTACTCAGCCCTTGGGCTCACACCGGACGCCGGTTCCTCGTGGCTACTGGCGCGCCGTGCCGGCGCAGCACGCGCCAAACAAATCTTTTTCACGAACGCCCCGCTGTCGGTACAGCAATGCCTGGCGTTCGGCATCGTCGACGAGATCGTCCCGGACGAAAAATTGGCGGCCCGCACGACAAGCCTCGCCCGTACTCTTTCGCAGGGCGCGACGGGCGCGCTCGCGCGCATCAAGCGGCTGGTCGACGGAGCGAACGAACGGTCGCTGCTGGAGCAACTCGACATGGAGCATCGGCTGATGGTCGAGGCAGCCGCATCGGTCCATGTGGCCGAGGGCATTGCCGCTTTCCGGGAGAAGCGCGCCCCGCGCTTTACCTGACGGCCTGTCCGGCTCTACGCAATCGCTGAAAGATACTCCATGCAAATGAACCTCGATTTCCACGGCCGCCATGTCTTCGTTTTCGGTGGCACCACCGGCATCAACTTCGGCATCGCGAAGGCCTTCGCACGGCAGGGCGCCGCCGTGACCGTCGCGAGCCGCAAGCAGGAGAACGTCGACAACGCCTGCCGAACGCTTTCCGACGTCGGTGGCCCGGTACATGGCGCGTGTGCCGACGTGCGCGATTTCGACGCGGTCGGCCGCGCGTTCGAGAGCGCGGTCGGACGATTCGGGCCGGTGGATGTACTCGTCTCGGGAGCGGCCGGCAACTTCCTGTGCGCGGCGCGGGACATGTCGTCGAACGGCTTTCGCGCGGTGGTCGATATCGATCTCGTCGGCACCTTCCATGTGCTGCGCCAAGCGCACGCACACCTGCGCAAGCCCGGCGCGGCAGTGATCAACATCACCGCGCCGCAGTCCTTCGTTCCGATGCGCTACCAGGCCCATGCCTGCGCAGCCAAGGCCGGCGTTGATCAGTTGACGCGAGTGCTGGCGCTGGAATGGGGCGGCGAAGGTATTCGCGTCAACTCCATCTCGCCCGGCCCGATCGAAGGCACGGAGGGTTTCAGGAAGCTGATGGCGCCAACGCCGGAAGACCACGCCGCCGCGCGCGGCCACGTGCCGCTGCAACGCTTCGGCTCGCTCGATGACATCGCCAACCTCGCGCTATTCCTAGCTTCGCCCTATGCAAGCTACATCTCGGGTGCGCTGATCCCCTGCGATGGGGGTGGGGCCATCGAAAGCGTCAAGCCTGCGCTCGAGGCCGCGAGCCAAGCCGGCCTGTAGGCGGCAAGCACCGAGATAACACATCCGCCGACGCGGGACTCCCGATGTCTTCAGGTCGATGAAGCGAACGCCGATACTTCACGCGCCAAAGGCATCGTAGGCTGTTTCTAGCCGCGGCCACTATCGACGCCGCGGCGCGTGTCTGTACAAGACATCCAAGTTCGAACCGTAGGGTTTCGACAATGCGCTGCGCCAGCAGACTGAGCCCTTCAGTGTCCGTCGGACACCGATAGAAGTCGGCACCTTCCGCACCAATCTCGCGCGCGGTGCGGCAATGAGGGCCGAATGTCAGAGCGCCGGACTACGCTCTGGAGCAGACACACTCACGACATCATTCGACGTCTTTCAGCAAACGTCGCAGCACCTTCCCCGCTCCCGCGGTCGGCAGTGCATCCAGGAAACGCACATGCCTGGGCGCCTTGTACGGTGCCATGTTGTCTCTGCACCAGACGATCAACTCATCGGCGGCCAGTTCGGTTCCCGCCTTCTTCACGACAAAGGCTTTCACTACCTCGCCTTTGTCCACGTCCGGCTGTGCGACCACCGCCACTTGGGAAATGGCCGGGTGCTTGATCAGAATGGTCTCGACTTCCTCGGGGAACACCGGATACCCCGACACCTTGATCATTTCCTTGAAGCGCCCCATGAAGGTGAGATAGCCATCGGCGTCCATGCGCCCCATGTCGCCGGTGTGCACCCAGCCGTCGCGCAACGTGGCGGCGGTAGCTTCGGGGTTGTTGAAGTAGCCCTTAAAAACGCCGGGACTGGTCAGCACGATCTCTCCCTGCTCGCCCGCTGCCAGCGCATCGCCGGTGTCCGGGTCGAGGATGCGTATCACCACCCCCGGCACCGCCAAGCCCACCGTGCCCCAACGGATGGCGTTGGTCGGCATGTAGGTGTCGCAGCTATGGGTTTCCGACAAACCGTAGGCAGCCTCGCGCGCATGGGCGTTCGGAGCGAAGCTCTTCCACTGCAGGGCCAGCGCTTCGGTGAAGGCGATGCCGAAGCTGGTGACTGTGTTCTTGCTCAGGCTGGACAGATCGAATCGGGTGATATCGGGCTGCTGCATGCAGGCCGCGTTCATGGGTGCGATGCTGTACCACGCCGTGATTCGGTAGCGGTCGATGGCCTGCAGCGTGGCACGCGGCTCGAAACGATGCAGCAGCACGGCGGTGTCTCCGCAGAGCACCGGTACGTTCACGCCGGTCAACATACCGGCGACGTGGTACATCGGTGCGACGCATAGCTGTGTGTCATCCCGCTCCACCCCCATGGCGAAGGCCGAAGTACGCGTCTTGTACAGCGCATTGCCATAGGTGAGCATCGCGCCCTTGGGCAGCCCCGTGGTGCCTGACGTGTAGAGCATCAGCGCCAGATCATCCATGTCCAGTTCGACGGAGGCGGGTCTGGCGCTGCCGGACATCACGGCCAGAAAGTCTTCGCAGTCCGTCGGCACAACGCGCGCGTCTTCACGCGCCGTACTCAGTTCGGCGGGCAGGTCCAGTGTCGGCTGCGCGGGCAGCAGGTCGGCATAGTGCACTATGAACACGTGCGCCAGCGTGCTCACTGGCTTCACCTTCTGCACCACCGGCAAGAGGGCCGCTGCCGCCACGATCACCCGCGCGTTCAGGTCGTTCACCTGATAGGCCAGTTCATGCTCCTTGTTCAGCGGTCCGTTGGGGCACACGACGGCACCGATCTTCTGAATGCCGTAGTGCGCTACGACGTACTGCGGGCAATTGCCGAGGAACAGCACCACCGGATCGCCCTTCTTCACGCCAAGGGCCTGCAGGCGGGCGGCGAAGGCATCGCTGGCACGATCCAGGTCGGACCAACTCAGCACGGTGCCGTACCAAACCAGGGCAGCGGCATCGGGCCGTTCTCGCGCATGCATGCGCAGGTACTCGTGCAGGGGCTGGATCGGGCAGGCGGGCAGGGCTGTTTTCACCATGTCGATACTCTCTTTATGTCTTGGGGATGATGGCCGGCGGATCGAAGCAGGTCGTCGCCGGCGGTACGCCGGCGAAGCGCTCGATCTCGACGAGGCATGAATTGGCCGTGCTGCCCTGCGCGATCTCCGAAGTTCCGAAGTCGCGCGTGAGTACATTGGCGTTGCCATGCTTGTCGAGGGAGATGCCGTCGCCGTCTTCCGGCGACAGGTCCAGCCAGGCGCCGGTGGCCATCTGCAGCACACCCGGGATCACAGCATCGGAAACCACCGCCCCCGCAAGGCAGCTGCCTCGCGTGTTGAACACCCGGACGATCATCCCGGTCTCGATGTTCCGGCTTGCCGCATCGACCGGGTGAATCCGTATCGGCTCCCGCTCGGAGATCTTCAACTTCCGGCTGTGCGGCGCGTGGTCGTACTGGCTGTGCAGCTTGGAGCTCGGCTGGTTCGACAGCAGGTGCAAGGGAAACGCCTGCGCCTGGGTCGCGCCCAGCCATTCTTGCGGCTCGATCCAGACCGGATGCCCCGGCTGCCCCTCTATGCCGAAGTCGCGGATGGTCTGCGAGAAGAGTTCGATGCGGCCCGACGGCGTGCGCAAAGGCTTGCCAACCGGGTCATGGATGAACTCCGAGAAGACCGCCGCGGACTCCTGCGTCGGCACCTCGACCATTCCCTTCGCCCAGAACTCATCGAACGTCGGAAGCTTCAGGCCCTGCTCGTCGCCTTGCTCCTTGATCTGCGCATAGAACGAGCGCAGCCAATCCTCCTCCGTCTTCCCCCCCGTGAATTCTTCGAGGCATCCCAGCCGGGTGGCGAGCTCGGAGAAGACCTCGTAGTCGTTCCGCGCATCCGCATGGGGTTTCGCATGCGCTGCGGAGGCGATGACAAAAGGATCGCTGCTGGTGCCCACGATGTCGTTTCGCTCGTACGCCACGGTGGTGGGAAACACGATGTCTGCATGCTTGGCCGTCGCCGTCCACCAGGGCTCGTTGACGATGATGGTTTCCGGCACCGCCCATGCCTTGCGAAGACGGTTCAAGTCCTGATGGTGATGAAAGGGGTTACCCCCCGCCCAATAGATCAGCCGTGTGTCGGGGTAAGTGAGCGTTTGGCCGTTGTAGCGAAACGACTGCCCCTTGTTGAGCAGCATGTCCGCGATCCGGGCCACGGGGATAAACGAAGACACGGGGTTCCTGCCCTGCGGCAGTGCGGGAATCTTCACCGTGATCGACTCAAGACCGATGCCGTTGACGGCGGCATAGCCGAAGCCGAATCCACCGCCCTCCAGACCGATCTGGCCGATCATCGACGCCAGCACGACCGTCATCCAGTACGGCTGCTCCCCGTTCTCGGCCCGCTGTACAGACCACGACATAGTGATCATGGTCCGGTGCCGCGCCATATCGCGCGCCAGCTGCGCGATTTCCTGCGCCGGCACGCGGCAGATGGATGATGCCCACTGCGGTGTCTTCGCAATGCCGTCGGACAGTCCCAGCAGGTAGGCACGGAACTGGTCGTAGCCGACCGTGTACCGGGCCAGGAATGACCGGTTCGCGAGGTTCTCGGTTTCCAGCACGTAGGCCAGCCCCAGCATCAGCGCCACATCGGTTTGCGGACGGATGGGCACCCATTCGCAGGGCACGCTTGTGTCGTCCCGGATCGGGCTTATCGAGACCAGGCGCACACCCGCCTGAGCGAGCTGCCCGAGCGTGTCGCGATAGCGATGCCGTGTGACGCCACCGGCATTCACCTGCGCGTTCTTTTCCGGCAGCCCCCCGAAGGTGACCAGCAGCCGGGTGTGGCCGATCATGGACTTGAACGAGGTGTGCCGACCCGCGAGGCTGTGCATCGAGCCGACCACGCGCGGGATGATCACCTCCCCGGCGCCGTAACTATAGGAGTTGATCGATCGCGTATAGCCGCCTAGCAGGTTCAGGAAGCGATGGATCTGGCTCTGCGCATGGTTGAACCGGCCGGCACTGGCCCACCCGTAGGAGCCGCCGAAGATCGCCGTATTGCCGTGCGTCGCGCGCACCCTGTCCAGCTGCGCGGCGGCCATGTCGAGCGCGGTCTTCCAGTCGACCTCGACGAAGGGCTCGCGCCCGCGGCCCGCACCGCTCGCACGATGCTGCTTCTCGAGGAACGATTGCCGGACAGCGGGCGCGGCCACCCTCGGCCCCGTGTGCGAGCCGTCCAGGCCCTCCCAGACCGGCGCCGGCGCGGGATCGCCCGACCAGGACCGGATGCCGGACACCCTCCCCTGGTTCACGGACACGCTATAGGTGCCCCAGTGCGTGGAGACCACGCGGTTCTCTTGGACAGGCAGCATGAACGGCTCCTGCGGACTCAGGCTGCCGCCCGGCTGGAGGCCAGCGGCGGCGGCGCCTCGCCCTGCCCTCGGCCGAGTTCTTCATCGGCCACGGCTTCCAGCGAACGGTTAGTGGTGCGCGGGCCGAACAGCAGCACGGGGATGGCGAAGACGATGTAGATCGCGGCAGCCGTCCACGTCACATACTTCAAGCCACCTGCGGACACCAGTGCCGCGCCCATCACGCCGGAGACCGCGCCGCCGACCCGGGCCCCCGACATCACGATGCCGTTGCCCAGGGCGCGCAACTGCGTGGGCATCGTCTCGGGGATGTAGGTGTAGTAGGCATTGAGGACGAATCCGGCGAAGACGGTGAGGATGCCGCCGATGATGGATACAGCCCAGTAGCCGGTGGACATGCCCAAAGCTGCCAGAGTGAGCGCCGCGAACACGGACATGAAGAGGATGGTGTTCTTGCGCTCCCAGCGATCCAGAAATCGCATGGCGAGGAAAGGCATGGCGCCGTAGACCACGGTCCAGATGAACAGGATGAAATACGCGTCCTTCTGCGCGTACTTGAGGTCGTACACCAGTGCGTAGATGCTCCAGTTCGCCCAGGTGTAGTACGCGAGGTAGACCCCGAAATAGGAAACGAAGAGCACGGCCAGGTTGCGTAACACGGACCTGTTCTGGAACAGGTCGCGCAACGTCGGCTGCGCTGCGGCGTACGGTACAGCCGACACCTGGGGCGTGGCGAGCGGGCCCTGGCGCAGCGCACGCGCTTCCAGCCGGCTGACGATCTTCTCGGCGCGGTCGACTTGTCCGCGTGCCACGCACCAGCGCACCGACTCCGGCAGGCAGAAGTGCACCAGCGGGGCGATCAGCAGACCGATGCCGCCTGCGAGGAACAGGTGACGCCAGGTGTCCGGCCCGCCGGTCGGCAGGTAGAACATGGCCAGCGCCGCCGCAAGCACTGCCGCAGCAGTGAGCCCCATCGTCACGACCGACAGGAAGCGCCCGCGCGCGCCGCTTGGAAACATCTCGGAGACGTAGACCAGCAGCACCGACGTGGCCGCCTGCACTCCGAGGCCGGTGATGAAGCGGGAGCCCAGGATCAGTTCGTACCCGGGCACGAAGGCGGTCGCCACCACGCCGAGCGAATACATGACCGTGCCCCACACCAATACCGGGCGACGCCCCCATCTGTCCGAGAGCCAGCCGCCGACGAGCGCGCCGATCACCATGCCTACGTAGAAGGCGCTGCTGATGAAGCCGATCTGCTCGGTGCTCATGCCGGTGTGCGCCTTGATGGTCGGACTGGCATAGGCAAAGATGGCGTTGTCGTAGTACTCCAGCATCATGTTGAGCGCCAGCAGAGCGGCCCAGACGTAATGCAGCCGCATCGTGGGCAGGCGGTCGAATCGCGCCAGCAAGAACGAAGGGGCGATTCCGGCAGAGGTTGGCCTCGTCTCGTCAATACGGTTCATCATTTGTCTCCATCAGCGTTTCATCTGTTGTCTGGTTTTGTGCTGTGCCGCCACGCCCACGGAACACGCGGACGCAGCCATCCCCCGCATGCGGGGCGATGCGCTCTTCGTGGAAAGGCCGCGGCTGATGCCCGCGGCCTGCAGGCCGGGGCCTAGTCTGCGCCGCAGCCGACCACAGCGACCGCGCGGACCTCGACCAGGTACGCCGGGTGGGCCAACTGGGTCACGCCCACCCCGGTCCACGACGGGTAGCGGTCGGGCAGGAACTCGTCCTTGACCTTGGCGAACGCCTGGATGTCCGGGCCTTGCATGTCCATGTGGAAGGTCATGATCTCGACGACATCGGCCAGTGTGGCGCCGGCCTCCTCGAGGACGGCTTTGAGGTTCTGGAATGCCAGCCGGGCCTGCGCGGCCATGCCCTGGCCGGGCTTGCCCGTCGCCACGTCGAAACCGACCTGGCCGGACACCCAGACCATGTCGCCCACACGGGTGGCCGACGAGAAATGCAGCTGGTCGTAGTGCTTCGCCTTGACGGACGCGGGGTTGATCATTTGTCGCTTCATGGTGGTGGTACTCCTGGTGATGTCAGATGCCGGCAACCTGGCGGAAGATGGGCGAGCGGAACGAATCGCCCTGGCTGAAATGAGCCATTTCCTTGCGAAAGAGCGGACCGACGCGGGCATAGCTCGGCTTGCAAGTGGGCAGTTCCCGAAAGGTGGCGTCATCGCCGAAGAAGCGCATCACCAGGGTGTGACGGGTGGGGCAGCCGGCGTCGACCGGGGCGCCGCCGTGCAGCGAACGCGGGTGCAGGAACACGATGTCACCGGGGTCGATGTCGAAGGAGACGATGTCCCACGACGTAGGGTCACGCGCCAAGTCCTTGTCGATGTGCGGCAGGCGGGGGTAGGTGCCGTCGCCGTAGAGCGGATCCGTCGGATCGTCGGCGCTCATGAAGCTGGCGCCGTCGTACTGGATGCCCAGGTGCGAACCGCGCACGATCTCCAGCGAGTTCCTCTTGGGAATCTTCTGGAAGGTGATCCAGGCGTTGCCCCAGTGGCGGCCGGCCCAGGGCAGATTGGCCGTGTCCTGATGCCAGGGACCACGACCGCTCTTGCCTCCTTCCTTGGCGAAGATCTCCTCGGCGAAGTACCAGACGTTCTCCGAGCCCCACAGCTCCTAGAAGATCTGCCCGAAGGGCAGCGACGCTGCCAGTTCGTCCAGCTTGGCCTTGGCCTCGGGGTTGGCATTGTCGATATGGGTCTCCAGCGCAGTCCCGTTCAGGCCCCGGTAGACGTGGGGACCGGGGTTGGCCATGTCCCACTTGAAGGCGTCGTAGCACCGGGCCAGTTGGGTTTCGTCGAGACAGTTCTTGAAGACGGTGGCACCGTCGTTGCGGAACTGGTCGCGCATCTCGGGGGTGGTCAGCATGGTGAGGCTCCTTTGTGATCGGGCAGCAGAAATTTCCTTGCCCTGAATGCCTCACTGTAGCCATCCATCCAATTTTACACAACAGTCGTTCTGTTAATGAAATCCCATATTTACATGACACTCGTTGTGTAATATTTAGACCCCCTAAGGGGAAACGAAGCTGACGCGAGGAAAGCTGTTGCCAGAACATGACGGCCACGACTGCACCGCAGCGAGGGGTCGCTGCGAATTCTCGTGTCGGGTATCAGGGGCAATCGGCCCCCACGGCACCATCGCGGCCGGCGCCGAAGCGACGCGCAGCATCGCTGCGCGCGCAGAGATGACAGTGCGGCCTAGCCGGCGTTCGCGCTGCGCGATCCGGGTGCGGGTTGCACGCCAGATGCCGGAGCGATCAGGACGCCTATAGCGTCGATGAGCGCCCGGATCCGCTTGGAAGTGAAGCGCTTGGGCTCGACGGGATACATCAGCATCCAGCCGTCCCCCATCGCGCTGAGTTGATCGGCAAGCAGGTCGGCCGGAATGTCGCAGCGAACGCTCCCTTGCTCCTGCGCTTCCTTGAGGATCGACGTCTGGATTTTGCGAAATTGCGCATAGCGCCGGGCGATCACCTCGGCGAATGCGGGCTCATACCGCCCCTGCGCCAGCAACTCAGAAGTCGCAGGCCAGAACCGTGTGTTGCGCTCGTTCAGCTGCAGCCAGTGTTCGAAGAGCAACCGGATGTCACCCTTTTCCCGGACCGACTCCAGCATGGCATCGAAGCGATCGAACGCGCTTTCCAGCAACGCGACGATGAGCTCCTCCTTGTTTGCGAAGTAGTACGTCACGGCACCGGTCGAGTGCCCGGCGTACTGCGCGACCGTGCGCAGCGATGCCTTCGCATAGCCTTCCCGTGCGATCACCGATGCCGCAGCCCTGAGCAACTCCTTGCGCTTGATTTCGGGGTCGCCGGCGGGGCGCCCCCTTGTCGGCGTCTGCCCACGCTCCCCGGCGCCGTGCGCTGGCTTGGTCTTCTTATCTGACATCGTTGAGGTCATCCACGAACAACTTGCACATCCATATCCATTCCTCGTGGACCGAAGCGATCGGTTTCGTCGGCCAAGATCCCACGGTACTCAGTTTAGTAGGCGCCCATGGGCACCACGAAGACTGCCATCAAGCGGTGCGATAGACACCCCGCCCGTCGACCTGCACCTGCCCGTCGGCCAGCAACTCGACCAGGTGTTGCGAGATGGTGCGGGTCTCCGCATCGACCACCCAGGGGCTTTCATAGCCCGGCGGATACAGCATCCGATGCTGGGCCAGCTGCGCCAGCGTCTTTGGCGATTCGCGCAGCAGGTCCAGCAGCCGCTGCGCGCGCTCGTCGAACTTGGCGGCGAAGGCCGCGAGATCGCGCAGAAATCGCTCTCTCTCGGTGTACACGCCACGGTGGTGCGAGGTGACCCACACCTTGGCCGGAATGTCCGGCAGCCGCGCCAGACTGCGGCGGAAATCCCGCAAGCTGGAGCCGGCGTCGCCGTAGTAGGGACCGAAGCCGGTCAAGTCGATGTCGCCGATGAATGCAACGCCCTCCGGCTCGACCAGCAGCACGGTGTGGCCGGCCGTGTGGCCGGGCATGTGAAAGGCCCGGATGCCCGTCCGGCCCAGGTCCCACCTCGCACCGTCCACGTAGCCTCTTGCATCAGGTCGCGGAGCATAGAAGAAGTCGCGTTGGAACTTGGCGAGCATGTCTTGGATGACGGCCGGATCGGTCATGCCGAAGGCTTTGAGCATGCCGTCCCAACCTTGCGCCGCAGGCAAGTCTGCTTCGTGCACATGCACCGCCGCGGCGGGCAGACGGTGCAGCCCAGCCATGTGGTCTTCGTGCACATGCCCCATGACCACCAACTCGGTGGCGTCGAACTCGGGACCGATGTGGTTGGCAACGATCGGCGTATCGAAAGCGGCGCGCGTATCGGTGCCACGTATGAGCACTTGGTTGCCATCGGGATACTTGCCATTCTTCTCGCCGAAGAAAACCGAGACGCGGCCAAAATCAATGCGGCTGACGGCAGTTAAAGGATCGGTTTGGTGGAAGACAGCGCTCATGCTGCCTCATTCCTGGTCATGCCGAACAGCCGATCGATGCATCTCATCCCTCTGCAAAGAGGCAATGTCCCATTCTCTTGGTCCCACCGCATGCCCCTTCTCCCCTGCATGGCAACTATCGAAGTGAAGCGACCTCGACGAGGGCAGCTTCGCTCCCAGTGGAATCTCCCGTCTGATGCTTGCATGGCGCGACCTCCCAACTCAAAGCAAAAAGTCAAAGACTAGCAAATCACATGATTTTTTACAACGATCGTTTTGCGAATGCATGAGCGACGAACAAGGCCGCCGATGCGCCACAGCGGGATCAGACCAAGGGCCGGTCTTCTCCGCGGAACGAGCAAGACCACAGCCCCACGGGTTCCGGCTTCCTATGAATTTCCTATCTAGTCCAATCGCACTGAAGGGCGCAGTCGTGCATTCAGCAGGTCCACCAGCCACAGCAGGCTGCCTCGAGCGAAGCCATGCAGCCTGGCCTGATGGCTCCGATACAGCAGCACGTGGCTGAGCTGGGCCAAACGTCCTTTGAAGGTCACACCTTTGAACATGCCCGTTTTTCCCAGCGAACCATAGGCGTCGTAATCGGCCAAGGAAACCAGGGCACCGAAGTCGGTGTGGCTGAAATCCGGCACCTGCGTGCAGTACTCAAGCGCAGCAGGCAGGTGACGAATCAGGTGCTGCGCCTGCTGATGCGCCACCTGTGCTGTGGGCGGCAACGGCAGATCACCGCCGATAGGCACTAGGCTCGCGCAGTCGCCGACAGCATAAATGGAAGGATCGAGCGTTGTCTGCAGCGAGGGACGCACCAGCAACTGGTTGCTTCGGTTATCGGAGGGTTCGGTTGCGACGCACAGCAGACGTTCAGCGGGCCACACTGACAGCAACCTGTCTGGAGGGGGCGTACACGAAGGACAGCTATGCAGCGATTGCAGACATCGCCTGCGAAGCGACCGACGTCTGCTTTAAGCTCGATCGCACTCTCACGAGTCCTGTGGAAGGAGCCGCGACACCGACTACCCGGCGACAGCGCTAGAAAGACCGATCCACGCGGAATGCGGGCCCCTTTATCGCACGCGCGGCATCGCAACTGGCCGTCGGACGAGTGAGAAGAGACCGCGACTGCTTTCGCTGGATCAGTCTTTGGCATTGCGCCCGCCGCACTGTTCTCGGAGCACATCCGCGAACTCGTGCCACCATGCCACCGATACGTCAGGGTGCGGCCGGCAATCACGATAGGGCCGGAGAGCGCCCACAGGGACTGCTGCGCCTACGGGCCGACGCTGCTTCGTGCGCGGCCCGTGCGTGGACTTGGCGCGATGGCCGGCCACAAAGGAGCACAAGAATGCAGACTAGGCTCAGCGGTCTGCATGCCGCAAGAGCGGGCGTTCGTTCCCTCACCCGTGGCTGCAGCCGAACGCAACGCCCGCGCCCGCCGGCGGGCGCGGGCGCGGCACGATTTGCCGGCTGTGCGGGTTGACGTCCACTCGAGAGCGCCTTCGGGCGCCCTCGCCTTACGGTTCATCCGACTTCAACATTGATTCGCCGCGGCTTGGCGTGCTCGGCCTTGGGGATACGCAGTTTCAACACGCCCTGCGCCAGCTCGGCGGACACCTTCTCGGTGTCCAGTTCCTTGCTGAGCGTGAAGACGCGGCGAAACCGACCCAGGCCGACCTCGGTGTGGCTGGTCTTCAGGTCATCCGGCACGCTCAGGCCCGACTCCGCCTCGATGGTCAAGGTCTCCGCCTCGACATGAAGATTCAGCTTGTCGCGCGACACACCGGGCAGATCGGCGTAGAGCGTGATGCCCCCGGCGTCTTCCACCACGTCGACAGGTGGCGTGAGGGCCGCGCCCTGATAGCGTGGCGCCTGCCCACGATCCATGGGCTCCGGCTCGCTGGGCGATGCGGTCTGTACGTCATTGCTCATGATGTTCATCTCCTTGTTTCACTGGACGGCGATGCGCCGTGGCTGTGCCGAGGCCCGGCGGCGGACCGTGATGCGCAGTACACCGTCGCGCAGCCGGGCCTCGACGGCCTCCGGATCGGCATCGTCCGGCAGCGTGAGGACACGGCGAAACGGCCCCTCGAAGCGCTCGTTGATGTGCACGGCCGACTTGGCCTGCGCATCGGGAAGCAGGCTCTTGCGCTCGCCCGCGATGGTCATGAGACCACGCTCGAGGTTGATCTCCAGCGTGGCCGGGTCGACGCCGGGGGCGAACGCGAAGATCTCCAGCGCCTGCGGCGTGGCGCCCACGTTCAACGCGGGAAATCCGTTGCTGCCGTAGCCGCGAATGGTGGGTGACAGATCGAACGCCTGCTGCATGTCCCGTTGCAGGCGATCCATTTCGGCCAGCATGTCGCGCGGGAAGAAAGATCGGTACATGGGAAACCTCCTGTCAAATCAATTGAACCTGAACAGAATCGAGCTGCCCTCACTGGGGCAGGCCGTGCGTGCCCGTCGGCCGCGCAGCGCCATCGCTGTCCGCGCGGTGCCGTGCAAAGATCCGGGAGGGTCGCTGTCGCCAGCGCGCGGTGCGCGACTGCGGGTACGAGAATTTCGCCAACTCCTCGCGCCCCTTCTGCGTGATGGCCAGCACCTGGGCGGCCGAAGGGGAGCCAGACAGCGTGGGCGAGTTCGAGGGCGCGGGGATCAGGGCAACGACGAGCCCGGCGGCCCGAAGCACCCGCACCTGATCGATGTCCGCGGTGCGATAGAACGAGACAGGCAAGCGAGAGCCGGCAATTTGCTTGAGCAAGTTCATGGCCATTGAATACCTCCTTTTCGGTTGACCAATTTCCGACGCAAGCGAACATAGGAGCCTCCAAATCGATTTTCAAGAGGCGTTTTCCGACACCCGCGCGAAACGCAGGCCGACACGAAAAAAGCCCGGCCGCACGCGACCGGGCTGAGGTTTACAGCAAGTCCGCGGTGGTGCCGCGGGGACAAAAATCTACCGCGCCGCGCCGGCGCAGGCATGTCAGACAACTTCTGATCCTTGAACGCCAGCGCAATGGCCGGACCGACGCGCTAACGCGCCTGGGCGCGTCGATTCCGCAGAGCGCGTTCGAGCAACATCAGCGCGAACAACTCGCTGCGAAAGTGGATGCCGAGCCGACCGAATGCACGGTCGCGGCAGGTCTTGACCGTGGGCAACGCCAGCCCCATGTCCGCGGCGAGGCCCTTCTGCGTCATACCGAGCAGCCGCAGGCACACTTGGAGCTCCTGGGTGGTCAGCGCTAGGCACAGCCCCAGCAACCGGCCGCGCAGTTCGTCGGCAGCGTGCGCGCGAGGGCGATGTGCCATCAGCGTGCGCTCAGCGACGCGCAACTGGCAGACTTCGGCGCCGTGGGGCGCCTGCTAATGGCGCTGACCGTGCGGCAAAGCCAGAGCGTAGACACTGAAGAGGCTCTCGGGCAGCGGTTGCAAATCTTCCGCCAGCAGCGATGTGCTGCGGCCCAGAAGATAACCGGCTAGTCGCGTCAGCGGGCGCAACCTCTGGCCGAGACCGCAGAGTTCGCGTGCGCTGCGCGTAGCACCAGTCCGCCCACGGCCACGACGCCTGCGATACATCCGCCCCAGAGAACCCGGAGGGCGGATCTCGGGGGCATCCCTGCCGTTCGGCTTTTAGACGCGAGTGGCCGAGATCAGTCTGAAGCACGCATACCACGATGGGCGGGTGCGGCAGGAGGCCAGACCATGGTGTCTCAGCTGCTCGGGCGACTGCAGAGCGCTGCGTACATGTGACGATCAGTGTCTCGGAGAAATCGGGCAGGTCAGGCCCAATCTCATCTAATGTGGAATCGCGTTGACATTCAAGTCCACTTCAGGCTTATCTTTGCGGGCGACTTGGCAATCATCGCGGGTGTCCACAGACCCTCCGCTATCACCTGACCAAGTCGAAACACCCTCTCAATCTTCTGCAACGCAAGGAGCCAAGACCATGACGTACGTGACGACCAAGGACGGAGTCGAGATCTTCTACAAGGATTGGGGGCCGAAAGATGCGCAGCCCCTGGTGTTCCATCACGGCTGGCCCCTCAGTGCGGACGATTGGGACGCGCAATTGCTGTTCTTTGTCTCCAAAGGATTTCGGGTCATTGCGCACGACCGCCGCGGCCACGGCCGGTCGACGCAGGTGAGCGAAGGGCATGACATGGATCATTACGCAGCCGATGCGTCCGCCGTCGTGGAGCATCTGGATCTGAAGAACTCGGTCCATATCGGCCACTCCACCGGCGGCGGTCAGGTCGCGCGCTACGTCGCGAAGCACGGACAACCGCAGAAGCGCGTCGCCAAGGCCGTGCTGATCAGCGCGGTGCCGCCGTTGATGGTGAAAACGGGCAGCAACCCCGACGGCACGCCGGTCGAAGTGTTCGATGGCTTTCGCGCTGCGCTGGCGGCCAATCGGGCTCAGTTCTTCATCGACGTTCCAGCGGGCCCGTTCTACGGGTTCAATCGCCCGGGTGCCAAGGTCTCGCAGGGGGTCATCGACAACTGGTGGCGCCAGGGCATGATGGGCAGCACCAAGGCCCACTACGAGGGCATCAAGGCGTTCTCGGAGACCGACCAGACGGAAGACCTGAAGGCCATCGAGGTGCCGACGCTCGTCATGGCGGGCGACGACGACCAGGTCGTTCCCTACAAGACCGGCGCGCTGCTGCAAGCCAAGCTGATCAAGAACAGCGAACTCAAGATCTATCCCGGGTTCTCGCACGGCATGTGCACGGTGAACGCGGAGGTCATCAACGCCGACCTGCTGGCTTTCATCCGCGCATGAGCCTCGCTTCAACCTGAATCCGGCATCGCGGGCGTTCGCGAGGTTATGCGAGCGCCCGTGCGCACCCGCTTCAGTGCGCGCCGCAAACCTCGAAGCGGCTCAGAGCAGCGCCACGACCCTTTCGGCCGTCACCTTGGCCGACTGCGGGTTCTGGCCAGTCACCAGTCGGCCGTCCACGACTGCCTTGGGGACGAACGGCAACAGGGCTTTCTCGAACCTCGCACCGCGCCGCTTCATCTCCTCCTCGGCGTTGTAGGGCACCTGCTTCGCGACCCCGGCGAGGACTTCCTCAGTCCACGAAAAGCCCGTGAGCCTGCGCCCGGCGACCAGCAGCGAGCCGTCGGACAGCCTGGTGTTCAGCAGCCCGCAGTACCCATGACACACCGACGCGACGACACCGCCGCGCTCGTAGATGTCGCGCGTGAGGCGTTGCAGCTCCTCGTCGTCGGGGAAGTCGTACATCACCGCATGGCCGCCGGTGAAGTAGATCGCATCGAAGTCCTTGGGGTCGATCTCGTCGGGCCGGGCGGTGTTGGACAGCAGCGCCATGAAGGCCGGGTCCGCCAGCCAGCGCTTGGCAGACACATCGAGGTTGGGCCACTTGAGGGAACGCGGCTCCAGCGGCGACAGGCCACCCTTGACGCTGACGAGCCGCTGCTCATAGCCTTGCGCGGCAAAGATGTCGTAGGCGTGCGTGAGCTCCGACAGCCACAGGCCCGTAGGCTCGGCTGGGTCGTCGAAATGAGCCACGTTGGTCACGACGAGCAGGATGCGGCGGGTCATCGATGGCACCTTTCTTTCAGGCAGCTTGGCGGCGGGACTCGTTGCGGATCGACTCCAGCCCGCGTCGATACGTCGTCACTTCGAACTCGGGAAACCGGCGCTTGAACTTCGTGGAGTCGAAGAGATTGTCGCGCTCGTACCGCGGCAGCAGTTCGCGCAATTCGCGCACCTGGGTGGAGACCAGGCCCGCGGCTGTCAGCGTCCACCTGCCGAGCACCTTGTACGCGGCAGGCGTGCCGAAGACCTCCGCCGCCAGTGCAACGAACTGCCGGTAGGTGAGGCGATCGTCATCGCAGGGCAGGTGCCAGGTCTGCCCGAACGCATCAGGCGCATTGCCCAGGGCCGCCAGCGCGCGGCTGGCGTCGGGTGTCCAGATCAGCGTGCGGCGCGTGTCGTCGCGCACCGGCACTCGTGGCGCCTCGCCGGCCTTGAGCTTGTCGATGATCAGCGTGTTGGTGATGCTCTGCGTCTTGCCCGGACCGTAGAACTCGGGTGCCCGGCCGATGAGAACCGGAATGTCGCCCCGCGCCATCTCCTGCAGCACCATGGAGGCCATCTCGGCGCGCACCCGCCCCTTGCGGCCGACCGGTGCGAAGGGCGCGTCCTCGGTCAGCACGCGGTCGTCCTGCGGATACATGTAGGTGTTGTCGAAGTAGACGAACTTGGCACCTGCGGCGCGGGTGGCGGCCAGCGCGTTGCGCAGCATCAACGGGAACTGTGTCTCCCACAGCACGGTGTCGGGCGGCAGGCCAGCTGTGAAATAGACGATGCTGCTGCCTTTTACCGCCTCGGCTGCCTGCCCGGCATCGAGCAGGTCCGCGGGCGTAAGGATGTCGGTGTCGTTGACCTTTCGCGGACTGCGGCTCACGAGACGCAGGTCTCCCGCGGTCGTGCGCTGCAGTTCGCATGCGAGTTCCACGGCGATCTGGCCGGTGGCACCCAGGATGGTTTGCATGTTGGCTCCTCTGCTCAACGGGAAGACGGCCAGCGGGTCACAACGGCTTGGGCGAGTAGAGCGCGCTCTGGAACTCCGGCACGTACTCGTACTTCACCAGCTTGCCGAGCTTCAGCGCCTTGATGTAGGTCGACAGGCTGCCTTCGGTCAGCCCGAGCCTCACCGAGTCTGCGCTGGTGCTGCTGGCATGGCTGAGTTGGCGCGAGACGGCGTAGCCGGTCGTGAGCCGCCCCTGCTGGTCGATGTTGGTGAAGCTGTTCCTGACCATGGACTCCTTGCCGGACAGCTCATCGAGCTTGCGGGTTTCAAGGGTGACGTCCAATTGCCTGGTTTGCGCATCGAAGATTTCGACGACAACCGAGTTGCCGGTCTCCTCGTAGCGGATGTCCGTCAGCCACTTGGGCAGGTTGTAGCCCACCACGCCGCGTACGCGGGCCAGTTCCGTGTTCACGGGCAGCTTGAGAACGTAGCCCCAGAAGTCGTTGGACACCGACTGGCCGAGCAGCGTGAAAGGGCCGAAGCTGGAGGAGCCCGGCTTGCTGGTGACGACGGACAGGCCGATCTCGTTGTAGCTGTCGTTGTCGCAGTAGCGGTAGCTGTAGGCCGTGAGCGCGACCAGACCTCGGCCAGGCCAGACCTGCAGTGGCTGGACCTGCGCCAGCACCTCGGCCGGCATCAGCGACTTGAGCTGGTCCAGGTCCGCCGTGAAGATGGCGGTCACGCGGCTGTTCTTGTAATAGAAGTTCGGCGAATAGGACTCGAAGCCGATGTCCACCCGTTCCTTCTGGAGCTGCTTGAACCAGCTCATGTCGACATCCGGCGCCTCTGCCTCGACGACCGACAGCGGTGGATTCGAGCGATAGCGGTCATACAGTCCGCCTTTCATCACCGGGACCGGATGTCCGGCGATATCGATGGTCGTACTTTCCGGCTGATCTGTGGACACAGCGCCGGCGGCCCAGGAGGCCCCCGTGAACAGGCTGATGGCCACACCGACCGACGCTGCAAGAGTTCTGGCATTCATGGAATTCACCCGACAGATTGACAATGCCAGAACTCTAAGGTTAAAGTTAAGTTCAATGTCAAGCGACACTTCTTGGATGTCCAGATGAAGATCGGCGAACTGGCCAAGCGCACCGGTCTGGCAGCTTCACGCATCCGCTTCTACGAGAAGAGCGGCCTGCTCAGCACAGTCGAGCGCAGGGAAAACGGCTACCGCCAGTACGGGCCGGAGGCGCTCTGGATGCTGGAAATCATTGCCAGTGCCCAGAGTGCGGGCTTCTCGCTCGACGAAATTCGGAGCCTTCTGCCTGACTCCCAGGCGACGTGGCAGCACGACGCCCTGTTGGAAAGCCTGCAGCGCAAGGTTGCCGAGATCGAGCTGTTGCAACAGCGGCTGGCGCATAACAAGGCGCAGCTGATCGTGGCCATCGAGAGCATGAAGAAACGGCCCGAAGAAATGGCCTGCGCGGACCGGCCCAATTGGGTGCTGAACCAACTTCGAGAAACTGTAGCGCCGGCGTCCCATCCTTCGTCAAGCACCGACGCAACTGCGGTAGACGAGGCCGGTCGCGGGCCAATCGCCAGCGCCAAGCGCCGACTATCTGTTGGATTTCGCCGACCCTGACCCGAGGGAGATGCGAATAGAAACTTGGGCTGATTTCTACCAGCGGTCCCAGATGCTCTCGGTATTCGGCGGAAATGCCGGGTCAGGATTCCATGGAGATCAATAACCAATTTTCAATGGCGCACCAACCAAGGTCCAGAGGCGTTCCACAGCAATGATTCCAGCATTGCCCAAAGTCGGCTGCTGTTGTTAGCTGTCGTTCACGGCAACTTCTGCGACCGACAGCATTCAGTCTTTAAGCGGAAGCTGAGTCAAACGTGAGCGACCGATGAAGAATGAGGGCTGTATTTGGCTCTGCCCACACCCTATGGGCCACCTTTTCGGCGATCTCCCACGCCCCCCTTGGATCGAGTTTTATCCGGATAAATTTCAAATGAAGTTCGGTCGATCGGACGCCTAGGTATATCGCCCTGCTGTCTGCCACGACACCGCCCCCTTAAAAAGTACGGTCGTGCAGTTCCGAGTTAGCTGAGAAGAGTTCTGAGTTAGCTGAGAACCGACACCCTCGGCGCCGCCCCGCAGCCTTGAAACGTCATCGATTGCCCTTATGATTAGCACTCGCTGCTGATGAGTGCTAACAGGCTCTCGCTTCCAGTCGATGGGCTGCCGGTCTCCGGTCCGGCACCCGACCACAAACCCGTTTCTTATCCATACATCCAGGAGATGCAATGAAACTTCGTCCTTTGGCCGATCGCGTGATCGTCAAGCGTGTTGACAGCGAAACCAAGACCGCATCGGGCATCGTGATCCCCGACGCAGCCGCCGAGAAGCCCGATCAGGGTGAAGTCCTGGCCGTGGGCCCGGGCAAGCGCAACGACAAGGGCGAGCTGGCCGCACTGACCGTGAAGGTCGGCGACCGCGTCCTGTTCGGCAAGTACAGCGGCCAGACCGTCAAGGTCGGCGGTGACGAGCTGCTCGTCATGAAGGAAGACGACCTGTTCGCAGTCGTCGAGAAGTAATTCAACAGATCCCCATTCGGAGTAATAGAACATGGCAGCAAAAGACGTAGTCTTCGGCGGCGAAGCCCGCGCACGCATGGTCGAGGGTGTGAACATCCTCGCCAACGCAGTCAAGGTGACCCTGGGCCCCAAGGGCCGCAACGTGGTGCTCGAGCGCTCGTTCGGCGCCCCCACCGTCACGAAGGACGGCGTGTCGGTCGCCAAGGAAATCGAACTCAAGGACAAGCTGCAGAACATGGGCGCCCAGCTCGTGAAGGAAGTGGCCTCCAAGACCAGCGACAACGCCGGTGACGGCACCACCACCGCGACCGTGCTGGCTCAGGCCATCGTTCGCGAAGGCTTCAAGTACGTGGCCGCCGGCATCAACCCGATGGACCTGAAGCGCGGCATCGACAAGGCCGTGTCGGCCCTGGTCGAAGAGCTGAAGAAGGCTTCGAAGCCCACCACCACGTCGAAGGAAATCGCTCAAGTCGGCTCGATCTCGGCCAACAGCGACGAAACCATCGGCAAGCTCATCGCCGACGCGATGGACAAGGTCGGCAAGGAAGGCGTGATCACTGTCGAAGACGGCAAGTCGCTCGGAAGCGAACTGGACGTCGTCGAAGGCATGCAATTCGACCGCGGCTACCTGTCGCCCTACTTCATCAACAACCCCGAGAAGCAATCGGCGCTGCTCGACAACCCCTTCGTGCTGCTGTTCGACAAGAAGATCAGCAACATCCGTGACCTGCTCCCCACGCTGGAACAAGTCGCCAAGGCTGGCCGTCCCCTGCTGATCATTGCCGAAGAAGTCGAAGGCGAAGCCCTGGCTACGCTGGTCGTGAACACGATCCGCGGCATCCTGAAGGTCGTGGCCGTCAAGGCTCCTGGCTTCGGCGACCGTCGCAAGGCCATGCTGGAAGACATCGCCATCCTGACGGGCGGCAAGGTCATCGCTGAAGAAGTGGGCCTGACGCTCGAGAAGGTGACGCTGGCCGACCTGGGCCAGGCCAAGCGCATCGAAGTGGGCAAGGAAAACACGATCATCATCGACGGCGCCGGCGCCGCTGGCGACATCGAAGCCCGCGTGAAGCAAGTGCGCGTGCAGATCGAAGAAGCCACGAGCGACTACGACCGTGAAAAGCTGCAAGAGCGCGTGGCCAAGCTGGCCGGCGGTGTTGCAGTGATCAAGGTTGGCGCCGCCACCGAAGTCGAAATGAAGGAAAAGAAGGCTCGCGTCGAAGACGCCCTGCACGCTACCCGCGCTGCAGTGGAAGAAGGCGTCGTGGCTGGCGGCGGCGTGGCTCTGCTGCGTGCCAAGCAAGCCGTGGGCGACCGCGTCAAGGGCGACAACGCCGACCAGGACGCCGGCATCAAGCTGGTGCTGAAGGCCATCGAAGCTCCCCTGCGCGAAATCGTGAACAACGCCGGCGGCGAAGCCTCGGTGGTGGTGAACGCGGTTCTGGCCGGCAAGGGCAACTACGGTTTCAATGCCGCCAACGACACGTACGGCGACATGCTCGAGCTGGGCATCCTGGACCCGACGAAGGTCACCCGCACCGCACTGCAGAACGCCGCTTCGGTGTCCTCGCTGCTGCTGACGACCGAAGCCATGGTGGCTGACGCTCCGAAGGACGACGCTCCTGCCGGCGGCGGCATGCCCGACATGGGCGGCATGGGTGGCATGGGCGGCATGGGCATGTAATTGCTCGCCCCCAGGCTGCGCGGCACTTCGTGTCCGCTACGCCTACCCCCTACCGGGGGCGACACCTGCGGACCGGCGAAGCCGGATCCGCGGTGTCCCGCGAAATGAAAAAAGCCCGTCTGCGACGGGCTTTTTTTCATGGTCGTGGCAATCGTGCCGTTTACTGAAACTGGTCTCGCAGTGATTTGTACAGCGCCTGGAAGCGCGCGTGCCTTGTCCTGCGGGCGTCGGTGTCCTCGGTCGACGGCATCAACTGCTGCTTCACCGGCGGCAGCGTGCACACCTTTGCGACCTCGCCGCCATCGGCCAGCCATGCCAGCCGAGCCGCGCCCAGCGCCCCGCCGGTCTCGCTGCCCGCATAGAGCGTGAGCGTCACGCCGAAGATGTCGGCCAGCAGCTGTCCCCACCACACGCTGCGTGCACCACCGCCGACAAGCGCCATCTCGCGCAGCGGCATGTCGGCAGGCAGCCGCAGGGTGTCGAAGCCGTCGCGCAGGCCGAAGCTCACGCCTTCGACCACGGCGTAGGCGATCTCCGCCGGGCCGTGCGCATGCGTCAGACCGAACAGCACGCCCTGCGCGTTCGGGTTGTTGTGCGGTGAGCGTTCGCCCGAGAGGTACGGCAGGAAGAGCGGGCAACGCTCGCGCTGTGACGGCGAAACGCTCGCCGCCGCTTCGAGCAGCGCAGCCTCGTCGGCGAATCTGAAAGTCTTTGCAGCCCAGCTCACCGCGCTCGCGGCCGAGAGCATCACCGACATCTGGTGCCATCGCTTCGGCAGCGCATGGCAGAAGGCATGCATCGCCTGCGCCGGGTTCGGCAGGAAGCGGTCGGTCGACACGAACACCACGCCCGAAGTACCGAGCGAGACAAAGCCCTGCCCCGGTTCGACCAGCCCCATGCCGACCGCGCTGGCTGCGTTGTCGCCCGCACCACCCGCGATCTTCACGTCGTCGCGCAGGCCCCAGCGCGCCGCCAGTTCGGGCTTGAGCAACGCCGACACCTCGCTGCCCTCGACCAGCCGCGGCATGTGCGCACGCGTGAGCCCCGTGGCCGCGAGCAGCTCATCGGACCAGTCGCGCGCCCCCACGTCGAGCCACAGCGTGCCTGCCGCGTCCGACATCTCGCTGACCGCCTCGCCGCTGAGCATGAAGCGCAGCCAGTCCTTCGGCAGCAGCACGCGCGCGACGCGGCTGAAGACTTCAGGCTCATGCTCGCGTACCCACAGCAGCTTGGGCGCGGTGAATCCCGGCATCGCGAGATTGCCCGCGATCTCGCCCAGCCTCGGCACGGCGCGCGAAAGCGCCTCGCATTGCGCGCCGCTGCGGCCGTCGTTCCACAGGATCGCCGGTCGCAGCACCTCGCCCGCTTCGTCGAGCAGCGTTGCGCCATGCATCTGCCCCGAAAGGCCGATCGCGCGCACCGCTGCGAGTTCTTCGGGATGCGCCTTGCCGAGCGCACGCATCACCTCCTCGAGCGCATGCCACCACTGCTGCGGCGCCTGCTCCGACCACAGCGGATGCGGCCGTTCGACCGTGAGCGGCGCGCGGGCCACGCCCACGATGCGGTGATCGTCGGCGAGCAAGAGCGCCTTGAGCTCGGACGTGCCGAGGTCGAGTCCCAGATACAAGATGAGCCCCCTGGTTTTGTGTCGGTGCTTAGGAAGGGATGCCGCTGCCGAAGCGCGTGTCGGCCTGCTTTCGGAATTCGCTGGGCGTCATGCCCTTGATCTCGAGAAAGCGGCGGTTGAAGTTCGCCACGTTGTTGAAGCCCACCTGGTAGCAGATGTCGGTCACGTAGTGATCGGTCTGCATCAGCAGGTGGCAGGCGCTGTTGATGCGCACGCGGTTGACGAAGTCGGTGAAGCTGTTGCCGGTGGAGCGCCGGAAGAAGCGGCTGAAGCGGCTCTCGCTCATGCCCAGCTCGGCCGCCACGTCCGACATCGAGATCGGGTCGGCCATGTTGTTGGTGATGCGGTTGACGATGCCGTTGATCTGGTCGACCTGCGCGTCGCCGTCCGCGCCTTGCGCACCCTGCATCTGCACGCTCGACAGCAGCCGGTAGTCGGTGCATTGCGCCAGGTCGGCCATGAAGTCGAGGAACAGGCCCAGGCGGCGCACGCCGCGCGCGGCCTTGATGCTGTCCCAGTGCGACTGCGCCTGCTGCGACATGCCGAAGAACTCGATGCCGTGGCGCGCCCGCTCCAGCAGCTGCATCACCTCGCGCAGCTCGGGAATCTGCGCCGCCGCGTGCTCGATGGGCTCGTGGCGGAACTGGATCACCCGGTCGCGCCCCGCCGCGCCGCCCTCGGGCACGTCGAGCGAGATCCAGTTGTGCGGCAGCCGCGGCCCGCACAGCACCAGGTGCCCGGGCTGGAAGGGCCCGATCCAGTCGCCGATGAAGGCCTTGCCCGAGGTCTCGGTGATCAGGTGCAGCTCGTAGTCTTCATGGAAGTGCCATCGCACCAGCGGGCTCGGGAAACCGTGCGCGAGGCAGCGCACCAGGCCGGTCTCTTCGGGGGTCTCGTAGCCCAGCGAAGGGGAGCGCGTGAAGTCGCGCTCCAGCTCGGGCTGGCGCTGACGGGGAATCGAACGCTTGCGGGTGGACGTCGTCATGATGACAGCCCGGCTCAGGGCCGGGAAGCAGCAGCAACAGCCGTATTCTGTGCCTTCGCCAGTGCGGCGTGAACCGCCTCCAGCGTCGGTGGATCGGCACCCTCTCGGGTGCAATTGAGGGCAGCGGCGGTGGCCGCGAAGCCCATCACAGCCTTCCAGTCTTCGTCGCCCAGTCCGTCGAGCTGCTCCGGCCGCTCGACGCCGTGCGCGAGCAGCGACACCGACAGCCCTGCCGTGAAGGTGTCGCCCGCGCCGATGGTGTCCACCACGGTGACGCGCGGCGCGGCCACGCTCAGCGACGCATGGCCCGCGCGCCAGAGCGTCGCGCCGTCGCCGCCGCGCGTGACGATCACGGCTCGCGCACCGGCCTTCAGGCACTCTGCAGCCAGCGCATCGACCGGCTGGCCGGGCGCGAGCAGTGCCGCATCCTCGTCGCTGAGCTTGACCAGGTCGGCCATGCCGAACCAGCCCGTCACGCGCTTGCGGTAGGCCGCCATGTCCGAAATCAGGCTGGGCCGCACGTTGGGGTCGAACACGATCACGCGCTGCCCCCGGTTCGCCGCGACCAGGTCGGTGATGCGCGTGGCGGCCGGGTCCTGCAGCAGCGAGATCGAGCCGAAGTGCAGGAAGCGGCACTCTGCCGGCAGTTGCGGCAGCGGCTCCGGCGCCCAGGTGGCATCGGCGCTGCCGCTCGTGTAGAAGGCGTAGCGGTTGGTCTGCGGCGTGCGCTCGACGAAGGCCAGCGTCGAAGGCGCGTTGCTGCGCAGGATGAAGCTGGTGTCCACGCCGTTGCGCTGCAGGAAGCCCATCAGCCGCTCGCCGAACAGGTCGGTCGAAAGCTGGGTGAGAAAACCGGTGGGCTGCCCGAGCCGCAAACAGGCCACTGCGGTGTTGAGCGGCGAGCCGCCCTCGTGCCCGAGGAATGCGAGGTTGCCGGCCTCGCTGGCGGTGAAATCGATGAGGGCTTCGCCCGTGAGTGCTATGCGCATGGTGTCTGGATTCTGGCTGGATCAGGGCAGGTCGCGCGCGTCGGCCAGGAAGCCGCGTTCGGCGGCCAGCGTGGCCGGATGGTCGAGCAGTTCGGAAAACAGGCGCGGCGGGATGGTGATGGCGCCCACGCCCAGCCTCAGCAGCGAAAGATACGCCTCGCGCGAACGGATGCTGGCCACCAGCAGCCGCGTGCCGGAAGAAGGCCGCTGCGCGACCAGCGCCTGCATCTGTGCGATCAGCGCAAGGCCGTCGACGCCGGAGTCATCCAGCCGGCCGAGGTACGGTGCCGCATAGGCCGCGCCCAGTTGTGCCGCGAAGTGCGCCTGCTCGGGCGCGTACACCGCCGTCCAGGTGACGGGCACGCCCTGCTCAATGAGTTGCGCGCCAGCCGCCAGCCCCTGGCGCGTGGCGGGAATCTTCACGACCAGTTGTCCGGTCTCGAAGTGCGACAGCAGCGTCCGCGCGTCCTCGAGCATGCCGTCCGCATCCTCCGAATACACCTGCGCCTGCACCTGCCGCGCACCCAGCTCGATGCAGCGCTTCAGCAGGCGGGGCACATCGCCCCGGCCGATGCCGGCGCGCTTGAGCAGCGTGGGGTTGGTCGTCACACCATGCACCACCGGATGCGGCAGGCAGGTCTTCAGCTCCGACAGGTCCGCGCTGTCGAGGTACAGGTGGAAGTCTTCGTTCATCGCACGCAGGAAAGGAATCTTCAGCTCATGACATTGCCGCCATCGACATTGAGGGTCTGCGCCGTGATGTAGCGCGCCTCGTCGCTGGCGAGAAACACCGCCGCCCCCGCGATGTCGTCCGGCACGCCCATGCGTCCGAGCGGCACCGCCAGGCCGACCTGCCGCTTCTTCTCTCCAGGCGGCAGCCCCTCGGCCCTGGCGAACAGGCTGTCGACATGGTCCCACATCGGCGTGTCGACCACACCGGGTGCGATGCCGTTGACGCGGATGCCATGCGGCGCCATGGCCAGCGCCGCGCTTTGCGTGTAGCTGATGACGGCCGCCTTGGTCGCGCAGTAGTGCGACACCAGCGCCTCGCCCCGGCGCCCCGCCTGCGAGGCCATGTTGATGACCGACGCGCCCTGCGTGCCGGCTTCGACCATGTGGCGCAGCACGGCCTGCATCACGAAGAACATGCCCTTCACGTTGACGGCGAAAAGACGATCGAACGAAGCCTCGTCGCTGTCGAGCAGCGGCGCGAGGTCGAACACCGCCGCGTTGTTGAACAGCGTGTGGATCGGCCCGAAGGCGACCTGCGCCTCGGCCAGCATGTGGGCGATGGCCTTGGTGTCGGTCACGTCGGCCGCGATGTAGGCCAGCCTGTCCGGGTGTTGCTGCTGCAGCGTGCGCACGGCTTCGGGCGCGGCCGCCGCGCGGTCGATCACCGTGCAGCGCGCGCCCTCGGCGATGCAGGCCGCCGCCACGGCCAGGCCGATGCCGCCGCCCGCGCCGGTCAGCAGCACATGCCGGTCCTGCAGGCGGGCACTCATGGCTTGCGCTCCGAAGCTTTCTGCACGAAGCGCGCGACGCGCCCGCTGCCCCGACGCACGGCATCGATCAGGCGCGCATCGCCCGCAAGATTGCCCCACAGCCCCACGTCCGAGCACAGCGCGACGACCGGGTCGGCTGCGTCGCAGATGGCATGCGCCACCGCCTCGTCCATGCCCTGGTCCTGGTAGGCGTAGGGCAGCACGCCCTTGTGCCAGCGCTGCAGGAAGGCGAGGAACAACGCGGGCAGCATCGCCACGCTGTCGATGGGCTGGCCGGCCGCGAGACGCTCGCGCACCGTCGGCGCGATGAAGCCGGGGATCTTCGAGAAGCCGTCTGCCGCCACACGCTGATTGGTGTCGCGGATCGCGGGGTTGCCGAAGCGGTCGAGCACCACGTCGCGATACGCCGCCAGGTCGATGGGGCTGGGGCTCAGGCAGGGAATGACATCGTCGGTGACGTAGTCGAAGGCCATCTTGCGGATGGCCGCGTCATGGGTGCCTTCGTGGATAAAGCCGAGCCCCACCAGCGTGCCCGCCCAGGCAATGCAGCTGTGCGTGGCGTTGAGGATGCGGATCTTGGCCTCTTCGTAAGGCTGCACCGATTCGACCAGCTCCACGCCCACGCGGCCCCAGTCGGGCCGGCCGGCGATGAAGTTGTCCTCGATCACCCACTGGATGAAGCTCTCGCCGGTGATGGCGGCCGCGTCGTCGCGCCCCGTGGCGGCCTTCACGCGCGCGCGCAGCTCGGGCGGCGGGCGCGGCGTGATGCGGTCGACCATGGCGTTCGGGCAGCGCGTGTTCGCGTTCACCCACGCGAGCAGATCCGCATCGCCCGCGAGCTCGATGAACTCCAGCAGCCCGGCGCGGAAACGGTCGCCGTTGTGGCGCAGGTTGTCGCAGTTCAGCAGCGTGACCGGGCCGGCGTTCGCGGCCTTGCGCGCGCGCAGGATGGCGCAGACGGCGCCGTAGATGGTCACGCCGTCGCCGCCGGTCTCGCCGCGCCGAGCGCGTTCCACGTCGGCGGCCAGGTCGGTGAAGGACAGGTCGAGCCGGCCCTTGTCGTCGAGGTAGTAGCCCGCCTCGGTCACGGTGAACGAGACGATGCGCGTCGACGGCGCGGCGCCGCGCGCGATCACGTTGGCGAGCGAGCGCTCCCAGGGCAGCACCTCGCGGATCGCGCCGATCTCCTCGTAGCGGTACTCGCCCGCGGGCGAGACGGTCTCGAGCGTGTAGCGACCGCCCTGCGCCTGCAGCGCGGCGACGACGTCGGCCATGTCCGGCCGGATGTTGGCGCCCGACAGCGACCAGCGGGTGTCGCCCGCGTCGATCAGCCGCTGCAGGTACACGGCCTGGTGGGCGCGATGGAACGAGCCCAGGCCGAGATGGAGCACCGTGAACTCGGTGAGAGCCGGTGGAGTTTGCGCGATGGTCACGGGGATGTCTGTTGAAAAAACGGTAGGTGGATGAAGTTCACGCGGCGACCGACCGGCCCTCGCGATTGAAGAGATGCAGCACCGACGGATCGAGCTCCACCGCCACGTCGTCGCCGGCCTGCAGCGGCGTGCGGTCGTTCTGCCGCGCGATCAGCGGCACGCCGGCCACTTCGACGTGGATGAGCGTGTCCGCGCCCAGCGCCTCGATCAGCTCCACGCGGCCGAGCACGTCGGACACCGGCGCGCCCTGCTTCGGATGCACGCGCAGGCCCTCGGGGCGCACGCCCAGGAAGCCGTCAGACGGCAGCCGGCCACCGGTGGCTGCGGAGAAAGAAGGAATGGCATTCGCCGCCACCATGTTCATCGACGGCATGCCGATGAACTGCGCGACGAACTGGTTGGCCGGGCGGTCGTACAGCTCCAGCGGCGTGCCGACCTGTTCGATCAGCCCGTCTTTCAGCACCACCACGCGGTCGGCCAGTGTCATGGCCTCGACCTGGTCGTGCGTCACGTAGATGGTGGTCGCGCCGAGCGCGCGGTGCAGCTTGTGGATTTCGACCCGCGTGTTGCCGCGCAGCGCGGCGTCGAGGTTAGACAAAGGCTCGTCGAACAGGAACACCTTCGGAGCCCGCACGATGGCACGGCCGATGGCCACGCGCTGGCGCTGGCCACCCGACAGGTCCTTGGGTGTGCGATCGAGGTACTGCGTGAGGTTGAGCGTCTTGGCCGCGTACTCGACCTTGGTCTTGATCTCGCTCTTCGACACGCCCGCGAGCTTGAGCGCGAAGGACATGTTGTCGTACACGCTCATGTGCGGATAGAGCGCATAGCTCTGGAACACCATCGCAAGATCGCGCTTGCCCGAGGGCGCCCAGGTGATGTCCTTTCCGTCGAGCAGCAGGTTGCCACTGGTGATCGGCTCCAGCCCCGCAATCAGCCGCAGCAGCGTCGACTTGCCGCAGCCCGAAGGCCCGACGAAGACGATGAACTCGCCCTTCTGGATCTGCAGGTCGACGCCCTTGATGATGTTGACTTCACCAAAGCTCTTCTTGATGTTCTTGAGTTCGAGGTAGGCCATGAGATGTCTCCCTTTCTTTACTTGACGGCGCCGAAGGTGAGGCCTTGGACGAGCTGCTTCTGGCTGAACCAGCCGAACACGACGATGGGCGCAATGGCCATCAGCGAAGCCGCGGACAGCTTGGCCCAGAACAGGCCCTCGGGGCTGGAGTACGAAGCGATGAGCGTGGCCAGCGTGCCGGCCTTGGCGGAGGTGAGGTTCAGCGCCCAGAAGGCCTCGTTCCAGCTCAGCACCAGGCACAGCAGGCCGGTGGATGCGAGACCGCCCACCGACAGCGGCATCACGACGTGGCGGAACTCGGTCCAGAGGTTGGCGCCGTCCATGCGCGCGGCTTCCAGGATCTCGGGCGGAATGTCCTTGTAGGCGCTGTAGAGCATCCACACCATGATCGGCAGGTTCGACAGCGTGAACACGATGGTCAGCGCGGTGAGCGAGTCCAGCATGCCCGCGGTCTGCGCGATCACGTAGATCGGCACCAGCGCGCCCACGGCCGGCATCATCTTGGTGGAGAGCATCCACATCAGGATGTCGCGCGTCTTCTTCGTGCGGAAGAAGGCCATCGAGTACGCGGCGGGCGCCGCGATCAGCAGGCCGAGGATGGTCGAGCCCAGGCTGGTGATGAGCGAGTTGCGCGCGTACAGCAGGTAGTCGCTGCGGCGCTGCACTTCGCCGAAGTTGTCGAGCGTGGGCTCGAAGATGAAGAGCGGCGGCACGTGGATGGCCTGCAGCTCCGTCTTGAAGGCCGTGAGGAACAGCCAGCCGAGCGGAAAGAACAGCAGCAGCGCGACGGCCCACGCGCCGACGGTGCGCAGCAGTTGCGGCAGGAAGTTGCTGGGAGCTTGTGTCTGTTGCATGGCGTGCGGCTCCTCAGTCCAGGTTCTTGCCGATGATTCGGATGAGGAACACGGCCACGATGTTGGCCAGCACCACCGCGAACAGCGCACCCGCCGAAGCCACGCCCACGTCGAAGTTCATGAGCGACTGCTTGAAGATCATGTAGGTCATGTTGGTGCTCTCGTTGCCCGGGCCACCGTTGGTGGTGATGGCGATCTCCGCGAACACGCTGAGCAGAAAGATCATCTCGATCATGATCACCACCGCCATGGGGCGGGCGAGGTGCGGCACGGTGAGATAGAAGAAGCGCTGGAACGAGCTCGCGCCGTCCATGCGGGCGGCTTCCATCTGCTCGCGGTCGAGCGACTGCAGCGAGGTGATGAAGATCAGGCAGGCAAAAGGCAGCCACTGCCAGGCCACCATGATGATCACGGACAGCAGCGGCACGTCGGTGAGCCAGTCGACCGGCTGGGCCCCGAAGGCGCGCCACACGTCGGCCAGCACGCCGTAGATGGGGTTCATCATCATGTGCTTCCACAGCAGCGCGTTGACCGCGGGCATGACGAAGAAGGGCGAGATCAGCAGCACCCGCACGATGCCGCGCCCCGGGAAGGGCTCGTTCACCAGCAGCGCGAGCAGCACGCCGAACACCACCGTAATGACGATCACGCTGCCGATCAGCAGCAGCGTGTTCCACGTGGCCGGCCAGAAGTCGGGGTCGGTGATGAAGTAGTGAAAGTTCTCGATGCCCGCGAAGGTGCGCTCGCCAGGCTGCATGAGGTTGTAGTTCACGAACGAGAAGTACAACGTCATCGCCAGCGGCACGATCATCCAGGCGAAGAGCGTGAGCACGGCGGGCGCCATGAGGGCGCGGGGCAGGAGTCTTTTCATGTTCTGGGTCCCTGGGCATTAGGTCAGGACTGCCGCGGATCCGGCTTTGCCGGTCCGCTGGCAGTGCCCCCTGCGAGGGGGCTGGCGCGCAGCACGAAGTTGCGCGCGGCCTGGGCGCTTACTTGTAGTACCCGGCCTTCTTCATCTCGCGCTCTGCAGCGGTCTGCGAAGTCTTCAGCGCCTGGTCGACCGTGACCTTGCCCGACAGCGCCGCGCTCATCTGCTGGCCCACCGCCACGCCGATGGCCTGGAACTCGGGAATGGCCGCGTACTGCACGCCGACGTACGGCGACTTGGGCAGCGTGCTGTCGGTGAGGTTCGCGCTGTCGATGGCCTTCTTCTCGGCCGCCGCGAACTTGGCGACCTTCTGGAACTCGGGGTTCGCGTAGGTCGACTTGCGCGTGCCGGTCGGCACCGAGGCCCAGCCGGTTTCCTTGGCCACCAGGGCGATGTAGTCCTTGGAGGTCGCCCACTTGATGAACTTCTGCGCAGCCTCGTCCTTGGTCGAGCTGGCCGGAATGGCCAGGTTCCACGACCACAGCCAGTTGGCGCCCTTCGGCGTGGCGGCGGTGGGGGCCTGCGCGAAGGCCACCTTGTCGGCCACCTTCGACTGCTTCGGATCGCTGATGAACGAGGCCGCGATGGTCGCGTCCACCCAGGCTGCGCACTTGCCTTCATTGAAGAGCGCGAGGTTCTCGTTGAAGCTGTTGGCCGATGCGCCCGGAGGGCCGTCCTTCTTCATCAGGTCGACGTAGAAGCCGATCGCGTCCTTCCAGGCCTTGGTGTCGATCTGCGGCTTCCACTGCATGTCGAACCACTGGCCGCCGTTGGTGTTGACCAGCGTGGTCAGGAAGGCCATGTTGTCGCCCCAGCCCGGCTTGCCGCGCAGGCACATGCCGTACACGCCGGCCTTCGGGTCGTTGGCCTTGTCGGCGAACTCCTTCACCTGTGCCCAGGTGGGCTGGTCGGGGAACTTCACGCCCACCTTGTCGGCCAGGTCCTTGCGGTACATGAGCATGGAGCTCTCGCCGTAGAAGGGCGCGGCGTAGAGCTTGCCTTCGTTCGACAGGCCGTCGCGGATGGCGGGCAACAGGTCGTCGACGTCGTAGGCGGCGTCGGTGGCGATGGGCTTGAGCCAGCCTTTCTTCGACCAGATCGGGGTTTCGTACAGGCCGATGGTCATCACGTCGAACTGGCCGCCCTTGGTGGCGATGTCGGTGGTCACGCGCTGGCGCAGCGTGCCCTCTTCCAGCGTCACCCACTTGAGCTTGATGTCGGGGTTCGCCTTCTCGAAGAAGGGGGTGAGCTTCTGCATCTCGATCATGTGGCCGTTGTTCACGGTCGCGATCACGAGTTCGGTGGCGGCCTGCGACACGACGCCCGTACCGATGAGTGCGAGGACGAGGCCCGCTTTCAGAAAACGCTTCATGTTTGTCTCCTAGAGGTGAGCGACGCCCAGTTCTGTCGGGTCGCCGTGCCGCGAATTCTGGAGAAGCGCGCCTGCGGTTTTGGTACTGCCACAGCCATCACCAGTACTTTCATGCACCAGTTGGCTAGTGAATTCCCTAGTTAACGCAATACAGCATGGAAAACTGCATCCCAAAGGCTTCAGGCGCCGCCCAGCAGCTGGCGCCGCAGCTGCGCGGCCGCGGGCGACAGCGCCCGGTCGGTGCGGGTGATGAGGCAGATCGGCGGCACGCGCACCGGCAGCTCGATCGGCACGGCGCGCAGCACGCCCAGGCGGGCGTAGTGGTCGGCCTGCGAGGCGGGCATCACGGCCGCCATGTCGGAGCTCTCGAGCAAGGCGGTGATGGCGATGGGCGATGCCGTTTCGATGATGTCGAGCCGCGCCTTGATGCCCGCTTCGCGCATCGCCGCCTCGAAGCGCCCGCGCTGCGGCGAGCCCGGCGGCTGCAGCACCCACGACCAGCCCGCCATGTCGGCCAGCGTGACGGTGGCGCGCTCGAACACCGGATGGGCGGCGCGCACCACCACCACCTGCAGCTCGCCCAGCAGCGGCACGCTCGCGTACTTCGCCTCGTCGTGGCCGTCGGTGAGGCGGCCCAGCACGAAGTCGACGTCGCCCTGCTCCAGCTGCGCCTGGATCACGTCGCTGGTCTCGACCACCACCGACACGGCCACCTGCGGGTGGCGGCGGTGGTACTCCACCAGCGCCGGCGCCAGCAGCCCCGAGACCGCGCCGGGCACGCTGCCCACGCGCAGCGCGCCACTGAGGCCCGAGCGCAGGGCCTGCATCTCCTCGCGGGCGGTGCCGAAGTCGCTGAGTACGCGGCGGGCATAGCGGATTAGGATCTCTCCGTAGGGCGTGGGCTCCATGCCGCGCGCCGATCGCTCGAAGAGCTTCTCGGCCAGTGAGTCCTCCAGCTGCTGCAGCAGCTTGGTGGCGGCGGGCTGGCTGATGTTCATGGCCTCGGCCGCCCGGCCCAGGTGGCGATGGGTGTCGAGCCGGGCCAGCAGGAGCAGCTGGCGCGGCCGCACATGGAGCATCAGCGAAGCATCGGTCAGCCCTGAAGTCATAGCCAAAAGTATATGGAGCTTCGGGCTTTTTCGATTGGATCGCGCGGGCGAAGCTCCGTACGCTGGAGCCACTACAAGCAGGAGACAACCCGATGAAGCCTTCCTTTCCCGCCCGCGCGGCCGGGCTGGCAACGCTGGCAATGGCCGCGCTGCTCGCCATGGCGACAGCCGGAGCGCAGCAGCAACAACAACCGGCGCAGACCTACCCCGACAAGCCGATGCGCATCATGGTCGGCGCCTCGCCCGGCGGCGGTACCGACATCCTGGCGCGCGTGCTGGCCGACAAGTTCTCGCCTTCGCTCAAGCAGCCCGTGGTGGTCGAGAACAGGCCCGGCGCCTCCAACACCATCGCGGGCGAACTCACGGCCCGCGCGCCGGCCGACGGCGCCACGCTGCTGCTGGCCACCAACACCGCGCAGGCGGTGGCGCCGCACATCCTCAAGCTCAAGTACGACCCGCTGAAGGACCTGCAGCCCGTGGGCCTGGTGGCCGTGATGCCCAACGTGCTGGTGGTGTCGGCCAGCTCGCCCTACAGGTCGGTGAAGGAACTGGTGGCGGCCATGGCCGCGAAGCCGGGCAGCTTCAAGTACGCCTCTTCCGGCATCGGCAGCACGCAGCACGTGGGCGGCGAGGCCTTCAACCTGGCCACGGGCATGAAGTCGATCCACGTGCCGTACAAGGGCAGCTCGCAGGCGCACGTCGACATCATCGCGGGCGAGGTCGACATGATGTTCGACAGCACCTCCTCGGCCATGGGCCAGATCAAGGCGGGCAAGTTCCGCGCGCTGGCGGTGAGCGCACCGCAGCGCTCGCCCGAGCTGCCCGACGTGCCGACGCTCGCCGAGCAGGGCATCAAGGGCGCCGACGTGTCGACCTGGTACGGCCTCTACGTCACGGCCGGCACGCCGCGCCCCGCGGTCGAGCGGCTGAGCGCCGAGCTCTCGCGCACGCTGAAGCTGGCCGACGTGCAGACACGCATCAAGGCGCTGGGCGGAGAGCCCGGCGGGCTGACCGGCGAGCCCTTCGCGGCGATGAACAAGCAAGAGTTCGACCACTACGGCCAGCTCGTGCGCGACGCCAACATCAAGGCCGAATGAGACGGCCGGACCTTCTTTCTCTTTCTCTCAACCGCATCCGACCGACACCATGTCCACCCCTTCCTCCAAGACCCAGAGCGTGACCTCCGCCAAGCCCGCATCGCCGTGCTGCTCGGCGATCCGAGCGGCGTCGGCCCCGAGATGGCCGTGAAGCTGCTGGCGCGCCAGCGCAACCTCGACGCCGCGCGCGTGCTGCTGATCGCCGATCCGATCGTGCTGGCGGCCGGCGAACGCGCGGCGGGCACGAAGCTCGATCCGCTGCGCATCGACAGCCTCGACGCGCTGCACTTCGAGGACGGCCGCCCCACCCTGCTCGCATGCGACTGGATGGCGGGACGGGAGCCCGTGCCGGGCGAATCGAACGAGCAGTCGGGTCGTGCCTCGTTCGAGGCGCTGGAGCTGGCCACGCTGGCGGTGCTGCAAGGGCAGGCCGAAGGCATTCTGTTCGCGCCGCTCAACAAGCATTCGCTGCGCCTGGGCGGACTGGTGCACGAGGACGAGCTGCGCTACATGCAGGAGCGCTTCGCGGTGACGGGCTTCGTCTGCGAGTTCAACCTCACCGGCTCGCTGTGGACCTCGCGCGTGACATCGCACATTCCACTGAAGGACGTGGCAAGCCACATCACGGTGCAGGGCGCGAGCGACGCGGTGAAGATCATCGCGTCGGCGCTGCGCCGCGCGGGCGTGGCGCGTCCGCGCATCGCGGTGACGGGGCTCAATCCGCACGCGGGCGACGGCGGCTCCATCGGCATGGAGGAAATCGAGATCATCGCGCCCGCCATCGAGCAGTTGCGTGCCGAGGGCTTCGATGCGCGTGGCCCGTTCTCGCCCGACACGGTGTTCATCGGCGCGCGGCGCGGCGACGTCGACGCGGTGGTGTCGATGTATCACGACCAGGGGCAGATCGCGATGAAGCTCATGGGCTTCGAGCAGGGCGTGACGCTGCACGGCGGCCTGCCGGTGCCAGTGGCAACTTCGGCCAGCGGCAGCGCGTTCGACATCGCGGGCAAGGGGCTGGCGCAGATCGAGGGGCTGCAGCAGGCCTTCGACCTGTGCGTGCGCATGGCGGGCGGCGCGCCGGTGCGCACGGCCGCGCAGACAGCGGTTGCAGCCTGACCAAACAAAAAGGGCCGCTTTCGCGGCCCTTCATTGGAAGCTCAGGCAGTCGGCGGCTCGCCGTAGGCGTTGGACTCGGGCTGCGTCGGCTGCACGTAGAAGTAGATCAGCACGAGGTTGACGAGCGGGATGATGGCCAGCAACAGGAACCAGCCGCTCTTGCCGATGTCGTGCAGGCGGCGCGCCGCAACGGCCAGCGCTGGCAGCAGCAGGCCCAGGGCCACGATGCCGTACAGGAAACGATGGATCAGGCTTGCCACGATGAGAACGACCAGCTGCGCAAGCACGAACCACCAGAACTCCGAGCGCGATGCGCGCCCCGTGAAGTCCGTGTACTTGCCGAGACAGGTCTTGACCGCTGTTTGAAAATCCATTGATCGACTCCTCTTTTGTGATTGGTCCCAGGGAAATTTCCCCGGGCCATCATATCGACGCGTCTTTCAACAGCAAATACAGCCGTAAGCCATAGCCAGGCTTAAAACAAAAGGCTCCGAAACGGCCTTCCGGCCGCTCCGGATCAGCTCGAGAGCCGCTTCAGCAGGCCCGCGGTCGAGGCATCGAGCCCCGTGATGTCGCCCGATGCGAGGCGCGGCTCGATGTCCCTGGCGAGCACCTTGCCGAGCTCCACGCCCCACTGGTCGAAGCTGTTGATGCCCCATAGCGCGCCGCTGGTGAACACGCGGTGCTCGTACATCGCGAGGAAGGCACCCAACGCCTCGGGCGTGAGCTTCTCGAACACGAAGAAGGTGCTCGGCCTGTTGCCCGGGAAGTTCTTGTGGCCGCCCTCGTCGAGCTTGCCCACCATCAGCGCCTGCGCCTGCGCGAGCGCATTGGCGAGCAGCTTGGGGTGATGGCCTTCGAGATCGTGCGAGGCATCGCGCACCGCCACGAACTCGAGCGGGGTCACGTCGGTGCCCTGGTGCAGCATCTGGAAGTAGGCGTGCTGGCCATTGGTGCCGGGCTCGCCCCACAGCACCGGCGAGGTACCGAAGGCCAGCGGCTTGCCGCTCGCATCGACCTGCTTGCCGTTGCTTTCCATCTCGATCTGCTGCAGGTAGGCCGGCACGCGCTTCAGCGCGCTGTGGTACGGCGCGATGCTGCGGCTGGTGAACTTGTGGAAGTTGCGATACCAGACGTCGAGCAGGCCGAGACGCACCGGCAGGTTGCGCTCCAGCGGCGCGGTGCGAAAGTGCTCGTCCATCGCATGCGCACCCGCGAGCAGCCGGCGGAAGCCCTCGGCACCGATGGCCAGCGCGATCGGCAGGCCGATGGCCGACCACAGCGAATAGCGGCCGCCCACCCAGTCCCAGAAGCCGAAGGTGGTGTCGATGCCGAACTTCTTCGCCGCTTCCACGTTGGTGGTGAGCGCCGCGAAGTGGCCCGCGATGTCGGTGCCGCCCGACTGCTCGTACCAACGCTTGGCCGAGAGCGCGTTGGTCATCGTCTCGGCCGTGGTGAAGGTCTTCGAGGCGATGAGGAACAGCGTGTGCTCCGGCGCCAGGCCCTGCAGCACGCCGGCCAGCTCGTGGCCATCGACGTTCGAGACGAAGTGGAAGCGCTTGCCCGGCGCGGCGAACTCGGCCAGCGCCAGTACCGCCATCTGCGGGCCGAGGTCGGAGCCGCCGATGCCGATGTTGACCACGTCGGTGATCGTGTGGTCGCCGCGCACCTTCTCGGCATAGGCCAGCATCGCGTCGAGCGTGGCGTGCACCTCGCGCAGCTCGTTCGCCGTCTTCGGGCCCGTGGGCGCATCGGCCGGCGCGCGCAGCAGCGTGTGCAGCACGGCGCGGTCCTCGGTGTTGTTGATGTGCTCGCCGGCGAACATGGCGTCGCGGTGCGCCTCGAGGCCGCACTCGCGGGCCAGCTTGAAGAGCAGTTCTTCGGTGCGCGCGTCGATCAGGTTCTTCGACAGGTCGGCGAAGACGTAAGGCGCCTCCTGGCTGAAGCGCCCGAAACGGCCCGCGTCGTCCACGAAGGCATGGCGCACGTCGAACTGGCGGCCCGCGGTCTCGAAGGCGGACTGCAATTGCGCCCAGGCCGGCGCGCGATCGCAGCGAAGGGTCATGGCCATCTTTACTTGCCGCTTTCCAGCATGAGCTTTTCGAGCTTCACGGCGTCGGCCGCGAAGGCGCGGATGCCTTCGGCCAGCTTCTCGGTGGCCATGGCGTCTTCGTTCAGCGCGAAGCGGAAGCCGGCCTCGTCGTAGCTCACCTTGGCGGTGTCGCCCTTGGCTGCGGCCTTGGCGTCGAGCGCGTGCTCCAGCGGCTCGTTGCTGGCGGCGAGTTCGGCCAGCAGCTCGGGGCTGATGGTCAGCAGGTCGCAGCCGGCCAGCGCCTTGATCTGCCCCACGTTGCGGAAGCTCGCGCCCATCACTTCGGTCTTGATGCCGTGCTGCTTGTAGTACGCATAGATCTGGCGCACCGACTTCACACCCGGGTCGTTGGCACCGGAGCTCGCGGCCTCGTCCCAGCCGGCGCCCGCCGACTTCTTGTACCAGTCGTAGATGCGGCCCACGAAGGGCGAGATGAGCTGCACGCCGGCCGCGCCGCAGGCCACGGCCTGCGCGAAGGAGAACAGCAGCGTGAGGTTGGTGCGGATGCCCTTCTGCTCGAGCACGCGCGCGGCCTCGATACCTTCCCAGGTGGAGGCCACCTTGATGAGCAGGCGCTTCTCGGTGTCGATGCCTTCGGCCTTGTAGAGCGCCACGATGCGCTCGCCGCGCGCGATGGTCGCGGCCGTGTCGAAGGACAGGCGAGCGTCGACTTCGGTCGAGACGCGGCCCGGGATGATGGAGAGGATCTCGCCGCCGAAGCGCACCAGCAGGCGGTCGATGACCTCGTCGAGCGGCTTGCCCGCGTGCTTCTTCACGGTCTCGTCGAGCAGCGGCCGGTATTCGGGCTTCTGCACGGCCTTGAGGATCAGCGACGGATTGGTGGTCGCGTCCTGCGGCTTTGAAACGCTGAGCTGCTTGAAGTCACCGGTGTCGGCGACGACGGTGGTCCACTGGCGGAGGGCATCGAGTTGGTTCATGAAATCATTATCCTGTGCGGGTTGTGACAAGTCCTGCACGCAGTTGCGCGTCGACCGATGTTTTCATGCGCACCGTAGCACGGGTTTTCACGCGGCTCCATCGGCCTGCCGCCGATGGGGTTGTCGGACCTCTTCGCCTCCGCGCCCTACATGGCCTGTGGTCCGTCGCTGACGGGCGCGTCCGCATCCCCTGACTAGCCTGAGGCATACGCCGAATGTCTTCATCCTCAGGAGTGCTTCCATGACCCAACGCCCGCGCCCCGGCGCCTCCGCCGTCCAGCCTTTCGACGACCGCCGCACCGGCAATGCGATAGGCGCGATGGCCACGGCCTTCGTCGTCGGCGGCGTGGCCGCCTGGTTCACGCTGGGTGCGGCGCGCAGCGCCGCGCGCGCCCGCTTGAGCAGGCCCGCCGGCCCGGCCGACGGTGCGCCGCTGATGCGCGCGCCGCTGCAGGTGGTGGCACCGGTCGACCTGGAGCGCTATGCGGGCATCTGGCACGAGCAGGCCCGGCTGCCGAACCGCTTCCAGAAGCAATGCGCCGGCCCGGTGACCGCCGAATACACGCCGCAGCCCGACGGCACCGTGCTGGTGTGCAATCGCTGCGTGCGGGAGGACGGGAATTTCGATGAAGCAGTGGGAACCGCCCGCGTGGTGCCCGTGGCGGGCCAGCCTGGCGCGGGCCGCCTCAAGGTGCGCTTCGCGCCCTCGTGGCTCGGCTGGCTGCCGATGGTCTGGGGCGACTACTGGATCCTGAAGCTCGACCGCGACTACCAGGTGTCGCTGGTCGGCACGCCCGACCGCGAGTACCTCTGGGTGCTGTCGCGCGCCCCGCGCCTGGAAGACGCGGTGCTGCAGGCGGAGCTGAACTACGCCCGCAGCCTGGGGTTCGACACCGGCAAGGTGGTGCTCACCGGCAGGTAGCGCTGCAGCTGCGACGGCAGCACGGCCGGCGCGGTGCAGTGGATGGCCTGCCAGCCGAAGGCGCGCGCCGCTTCCACGTTGGCGGCCGAATCGTCGATGAAGACGGTCTGCTCGGGATCGAGCGCATAGCGCATGGCCAGCACCTCATAGATCTCGCGCTCGGGCTTGAGGAACTTCACGTCCCCCGAGAACACGCCGCCGTCGAAGCGGCGCATGAATGCGTGCCGCCGCTCGATGGCACGGGCGTACGGCGCGGGCATGTTCGACAGGTAGTACAGCCGCAGCGGCTGGCCGGCCTCGCGGTGCTCGATCAGCCGCTCGAGCATCTCGACCGTGACGCCGATCGGCTCCAGCCGCTCGCCCAGCCCGTCGAGCATGGCCTGCAGCGGCTCGGGCGGCAGCGCCAGCCGGGCCGACATGCGGGCGATGGAATCTGCCAGCGTGCGGGTGCCGCAGTCGAAGCTCGTCCAGTCGGCGTGATGGAAAAGTGCCCTGCCCAGCGCCGCCGCGGCGGCTTCAGTGGGGGCGTGCGGGGCGAGATGGGCCTGTACCAGCCGTGTGGGCTCCCATGCGAACAGCACGGCGCCCAAGTCGAAAACCACGTTCATGGCGCCATTGTTTCATGCGCCAGGCACCACGCTCACGCCATGGGCTCCCAGGGACAGGGTGGTCTGCGCGCCGGCCGCCAGCGGGCTCGACAGGTCGCTCGACACCACGAAGACCGGCCCCAGGGTGGTGTCGAAGCCGTATTCGTAGAAGCTGCCGAGGTAGGCGGCCTTGCGCAGCGTGGCCGGAAGGCCGTCGGCAGCCCCGATCTGCCAGGCTTCGGGTCGCACCGCCACCTTCACCGTGCCAGGCGCGACCGCGTAGCGCGGCTGCAGGCGCAGCGGGCCGAGCGCCACGCTGCCGTCCGCCCCGGCGACCGCCGGAAACACCATCGCCTCGCCCATGAAGCCGGCGACGAACTCGCTCTCGGGCCGGCCATACAACTGCTCGGGCGTGCCGCGCTGGGCGATCACGCCGTGGTCCATCACGATGATCTGGTCGCTCACGGCCAGCGCCTCGCTCTGGTCGTGCGTGACGTAGGCCACCGTGAGCTTAAGGCGCTGCTGCAGCGCGCGGATCTCCTCGCGCATCTCGCGGCGCAGCCGGGCGTCGAGGTTCGACAGCGGCTCGTCGAAAAGCAGCACCGCCGGCTCGAGCACCAGCGCGCGCGCCAGCGCCACGCGCTGCTGCTGGCCGCCCGAGAGCTCGCTGGGCAGCCGCTCGTCGAAGCCGACCAGGCCCACGCCGCGCAACGCCTCGCGCGCCCGCGAGGTGGCCTCGTCCTTCTTCACACCGCTCATGCGCAGGCCGTAGGCCACGTTGCCGATCACGTCCATGTGCGGAAACAGCGCATAGCTCTGGAACATCATGCTCACGTTGCGCTCGGCCGGCCCGAGCGTGGTGACGTCGCGCCCGCCCATGAAGATCGAGCCTGAGGTCGGCGACTCGAGCCCCGCGATCATCCGCAGCGTGGTCGTCTTGCCGCAGCCCGAAGGGCCGAGGATGGTGGTGAGCGTGCCCACCGGCACCTCGAAGCTGATGCCCTTGACGGCCAGCGGTGCGTTCTTGTCCGCGCCGTAGCGCTTGGTGACATTGCGGAATTCGATGCCGTTCATGCGAGGCCCTCCATCTTGTGATGTCCTTGGTGTTGTTGTTGCGCAGCCCCTCGCCGCCCCAGCTTGCGCTCCCCCACCACCCACTGCACCAGCGCGATGGCCAGCGACATCAGGATCATGAGCACCGTGCAGTAAGCCAGCGCGATGCCGTAGTCGCCATTGCCGACGCGGCCGATGATGTAGGTGGTGGCGAGCTCGTTCTCGGCCGTGACCAGGAAGATCACCGCGCTCACCGTCGTCATGGCGCGCACGAAGCTGTAGACCAGCGCGGCCACCAGCGCCGGCTTCAAGAGCGGCAGCACCACCTTGAAGAGCGTCTGCGAGGTCGACGCGCGCAGCATCAGCGAGGCCTCGTCGAGCGAGCGGTCTAGCTGCTTGAAGGCAGCCGTGCCGGCCCGCACGCCCACGGGCAGGTTCCGGAACATGAAGCACAGCACGATGATGAGCCCCGTGCCCGTGAGCTCGAAGGGCGGCACGTTGAAGGCCAGGATGTAGCTCACGCCCAGCACCGTGCCCGGAATGGCGAAGGCCAGCAGCGCGCCGAACTCGAAGAGGCCCTGCCCCCTGAACTCGTTGCGCGCCAGCAGCCAGGCGATGAGCAGGCCCAGCGCCGCGGTGATGGGTGCCGAGATGCCCGCGAGCTTGAGCGTGGTGATCAGCGAGTTCCACGCCGTGCCCGCCCACACCAGCCCGAACTGCCCCCACTCCAGCGCAAAGGCGCTCTTGAAGTGGTTCAGCGTGAAGCTGTAGTCGCGCCCCCAGGTCTGCACGAAACCGCCCGCGAAGGCGAACAGGTAGACCACGGCGGTGAACGCGATCCACGGCATGGCGATGCAGTAGATGGTGCGACGCACGCCGTCGGGCAGCGCCATCGGGATGCCGGCGTCGCCCTTGCCGCTGACGGTCGTGTAGTTCTGCCTGCCGAGCAGGCCGCGCTGCAGCGCGAACACGCCGAGCGCGAAGAGCGTGAGCACCCAGGCCAGCGAGGCCGCGCGGCCCTGGTCGTACTGCGCGCCGACGATGGCGAAGAAGATATCGGTCGACAGCACCGAGAACTGCCCGCCCACCACCACCGGATTGCCGAAGTCGGCGATGCTCTCGATGAAGCCCACCAGGAAGGCGTTGGCCAGCCCGGGCTTCAGCAGCGGCAGCGTGATGGTGAAGAAGGCCCTGCGGCGGTCGGCGCGCAGCATCTGCGCGGCCTCCTCCAGGCTGGGCGCAATGCCCTGCACCACGCCGCGCATGATCATGAAGGCGATGGGCGTGAAGGCGAAGAGCTGCGCCACCAGCACGCCCGGCATGCCGTAGAACCAGCGCGTGGGCTCGATGCCGAAGACGCTCTCCAGCACCTGGTTGACGATGCCTGCGCGGCCGAACAGCAGGATCAGCCCCAGCCCCACCACGAAGGGCGGCGTGATGATCGGCAGCAGCGCCAGCACCCGCAGCGCGCCCTGCCCGCGCTTGCTGCCGCGCTCGGCCATCAGCGCCATCAGCGTGCCCAGGAAGGTGGTACCGGCGGCCGTGAGCAGCGCCAGCACCAGCGTGTTCCACGCCACGCCGCAGCGCACACCGCCGCTCAGGCAGCCCAGGCCCCAGATGCGCTCGGTGAACACGCGGGCGACGAAGGCAGCGATCGACCACTGCCCGTCTTCATTGAAGAACGCGCCCGACAGCGCCTTGCTCACCGGATAGGCGATGAACAGCGCCATCAGCACGCCGCAGCCCACAACGGCGGCGGACACGAACAGGTCGCCCTTGAAGAGCCCCAGCCGCGCGACACCAAAGGCCGCGAGCATCACCAGCGCCGTGAGCGCCACGAAGCCGCCCGCGCCGATGCCGAACTGGTTGACGGCCAGCTCGCCGAACTGCGTGTTGAGCGCGGCCACGCTCCAGCCGCGCGCGCCGATGGTGAAACCGGTGACGGCAAGCCCGAGGGCGCCGATCAGGCCGCCGGCCATCAGCCAGCGTCCCTGCGCCTTGCCGGGCGGAAGCCATGCCCCCACCGCGCAAAGCAGCAGCCCGGCAAGCCCCACGAAGAGCCAGCTGCGGCCCTGCGTGGCGGCCTGCATCAGGCCGTTGGCGCCTTCGGCCTGACCGAATACCTGCGGAACGGCCTCGTACCAGGTCGAGTCCTGGATCGCATACCAGGGCAGCAGCAGGTAGGCCGCCAGCCCCAGCGCGACCCACGCCCAGATCCAGCGCTGCGAACGCCGGGCCGCCGCCAGCGACGCCGGATTGACCGGCGCGCCTTCGATGGAACGCGCTTCCACTTATCGGGGCAGCGAATTGACGTCTTTTTCCCAGCGCGCGATCAGGCGGCGGCGCTCGGCGCTGGCGCCGTACTTGGCGTAGTCGTAGTTGATGAACTTGATCTTCTTGAAGTCCGGGATGCGCGGGTCGAGCTTGGCGTTCACGTTGCTCGGCAGCTGGAACTGCTTGTTGGCGGCGCCCAACTCCTGCGCCCCGGGCGTCAGCGCCCATTCGTAGAACTTCTTGGCGGCGTCGAGGTTGCGCGCGCCCTTGACGATGCTCATGGAGCCGATCTCGGCGCCGGTGCCGTCGCTCGGCGTGATGGTCTCGACCGGGAAGCCCTGCATCTTCTCGCCGGGGCCGTCGTGCACGAAGCTGATCGACACGGCCGTCTCGCCGCGCGCCACCGCCTTGATCGGGCCGGTGCCCGAGCGGGTGTACTGGCCCACGTTCTTGTGCAACGCCTTGAGGTAGTCGAAGGCCTTGTCCTCGCCCATGAGCTGCACCAGCGTGGCGATCATGGTGTAGGCCGTGCCGCTGGAGGCCGGGTTGGCCACCTGGATGTCGCCCTTGTACTCGGGCTTGAGCAGGTCGGCCCAGGTCTTGGGCACGGGCAGCTTCTTCTTGGCCAGCAGCTCGGGGTTGTAGCCGAAGCCCAGCGGGCCCGAGTAGATGCCCACCGTCTTGTAGCCCGACTGTTTGGCCTGCTGCTGTGCCCACGGATGCAGCTGCGACAGCGTGGGCGACTTGTATTCGAGCGTGAGTCCCTGCTCGGCCGCCTGCAGGTGCGGGTCGCCGGTGCCGCCGAACCAGACGTCGGTCTTGGGGTTGTCCTTCTCCGCGATCAGCTGGGCCAGGGCCTCGCCCGAGCCCTTGAGCGCCATGTTGATGCGCACGCCGGTGGTACGGGCGTAGACGGTGGCGATCACGTTGCACCATTCGGCCTGCACCGAGCAGATCACGTTGACGGTCTGGGCCGAGGCCGCGGCCGACAGGCCCAGCAGCGCTGCTGCGGTAAGAATCTTGCTTTTTTTCATCTGGTCTCTCTTCCTCTGTCCTGCTCGCGGCAATAAAAAAAGGCCTCGCGGCCATCGGGCAGCGTAGCTTTAGTACAGGCCCGGCGAATCCGTACAAGTACCATCGTGCCTGGGGCATGTCGCATCCGCGACCAAGGCGGCCCGGCTCGGCATTCAGACAAGGAAGGAAAGTTTTCTCATGAGCTTCGATCTCGTTCTGTTCGGCGGTACTGGCGATCTCGCGTGGCGCAAGCTGATGCCCGCGTTGTTCCAGGCATTCCGGCACGGCAGCCTGCCGCCCGACGGCCGCATCGTCGGCGTGGCGCGGGACGACCTGTCGGACGACCAGTACCGGGAGCTGATCCAGTCGCGCTTCAGCGCGGTGGAAGGGGCCAAGCGGCCCTCGCCCGAGGAGTTCACGAAGTTCGCTTCCATGCTGCACTACCTGCGCATGGATCTTTCCAAGCCCGACGACTACGCCCGGCTGGCCGGCCTGCTCAACCAGCGCGACGCCAAGACGGTGGTGATGTACGTGGCCACGGCGCCCGCGCTCTTCACCCAGGTGGTCGAGCAGATCGCGGCCGCCGGGCTCAACGGCCCCCGCACCCGCATCGTGCTGGAGAAGCCTCTGGGCCACGACCTGGCCTCCAACCGCGCCATCAATTCCGCCGTGGGCAAGGTGCTCGAGGAGAAGCAGGTCTTCCGCATCGACCACTACCTCGGCAAGCCCTCGGTGCAGAACCTGTTCGCGATGCGCTTCGGCAATGCGCTCTTCGAACCCATCTGGCGCCGCGAGCACATCGCCAACATCCAGATCACCATCGCCGAAGACCTTGGCGTGGAAAAGCGCGGCGCCTTCTACGACCAGACCGGCGCGCTGCGCGACATGGTGCAGAACCACGCGCTGCAGCTGCTGTGCGCCGTGGCCATGGAGCCGCCCATCAACGCGCACGCCGACGCCATCCGCGACGAGAAGCTCAAGGTGCTGCGGGCGCTGAAGCCCTGGACGCCGGAGAGCTTGGGCCTGCATGCGGTGCGTGGCCAGTACACGGCCGGCACGGCCTATGGCGAGCGGGTGCCGGGCTACCGCGACGAGCCGGGCGTGAACCCCGCCAGCCGCACCGAGACCTTCGTGGCCCTGCGCGCCGAGATCGCCAACTGGCGATGGGCCGGCGTGCCCTTCTACATCCGCACCGGCAAGCGGCTGGCTTCGCGCGACGCGCGCATCGAGGTCAACTTCCGCCCCACGCCGCACGCCATCTACCGCGCGCCGGCCGGCAACGTCAACAAGCTGGTGATCAACCTGCAGCCCAAGGACGGGCTGGAACTGCACATGCTCGCGCAGGCCCAGGACAACCGCCAGCGCACCAACGGCAACCAGAGCGCGGCCGCGCAACTGGCACCGGTGCAGCTCGACCTCGACTTCGACAAGCGCTTCGGCTCCGAGCGCGTGGGCGCCTACGAGCGCCTGCTGCTCGACGTGATCGATGGCCGCCTCAACCTGTTCGTGCGCAGCGACGAGCAGGAAGAGGCATGGCGCTGGGTCGAGCCGCTGATCGACAACTGGGAATCGGACGGCGGCCCGCGCCCCTATGCGGCCGGCACCTGGGGCCCGAGCGCATCGAGCGCGATGATCGCGCGCGACGGGTTCTCCTGGGGCGAGGAGCAGTAACGCCCGCTCTCGCCTCCGGCGCGCTCGCTCAGCCGAACTGCAGGCAGCGCATGCTGAGCGTGCCGGACTGGAATCCCTCGTAGACCGTCTTCGCGCGCTCGCTGCTGCCGGCGGCGCCGAGGGCGTAGAGTAAAGGGAAGTAGTGATCGGGCGTCGCCACGGCGGTCGATGCGCCTTCCAGCTTCTCGTAGCCGACCAGCGCGCGGTCGTCGCGGCCCGCCAGCGCGGACTTCACCGCATCGTCGAAGGACTGCGCCCACGGCCGGCTGGCGCTCGGGCCGTCCGGCGTTCCACGGTCGGTGGCGCGCAGGTTGTGCACCACGTTGCCGCTGCCCATCACCAGCACGCCCTTGTCGCGCAGCGCGGCCAGATCGCGGCCCACCGCGTAGTGGAAGGCGGCCGGCTTGTCGTAGTCGATGCTGAGCTGGAACACCGGCACATCGGCCTTGGGGTAGAGGTGCTTCAGCACCGTCCATGTGCCGTGGTCGAGGCCCCATTGATCGGTGGCGATCACCGGTGACTGCTTCACCACCCCGACGGTCTCACGGGCCAGCGCCGGGTGGCCCGGCGCGGGGTATTCGACGTCGAACAGCGCCTGCGGAAAGCCGCCGAAATCGTGGATCGTCTTAGGCCGCTCCTGCACGCCGACGCCGGTGGCGCCCCGGCTCAGCCAGTGCGCCGACACGCTGAGAATGGCCGACGGCCGGGGCAGCTCCTTGCCCCATGCCGCCAGCCGGCGCGTGAAGGCGTTGTCGGTGATGGCGTTCATCGGCGAGCCATGGCCGATGAAGATCACCGGCATGCGGCGAATGGCTGCACCGGCGGCCTGCACGCTGCAGGCCAGCGAAGCGAGCACCGCGGTCGCTCCCACGGCTGTTCCCATCAGGAAGCCGCGGCGGCCCAGTTCGGTCGTTGCGAGAGTCGTCGTCAATGGCATGGCGGAACTCTGCAACGGCTGCCGGCGCAAGGCAGTGCCTTTACGCACACTTTTCCGGAGATCGGCAACGGATCAGCGCGCGCTAGATGCGCCCTTCCTCGACCGCGTGGCAGGCCACCTGCACGCCCTTGAGGCTCAGCAGCTTCGGCCGCTCGGAAGAGCAGCGCGCATTCGCATGCGGGCAGCGCGGGTGAAAGGCGCAGCCCGTGGGCGGATTCAGCGGATTCGGCACCTCGCCCTGTACCGGCGTGCGCGAACGGCCCGTGTGCTTCATCTGCGGAATGGCGTCGAGCAGCATGCGCGTATACGGGTGCTGCGGCGCCTCGAACAGCTTCTGCTTGTCGGCCACCTCGACCAGCCGGCCCAGGTACATCACGCCGACCTGGTCGGCCACGTGGCGCACCACGGCGAGGTTGTGCGAGATGAAGAGGTAGGTCAGGCCCTGCTGGCGCTGCAGGTCCTTCATGATGTTGAGCACCTGCGCCTGCACGCTCACGTCGAGCGCCGAGGTGGGCTCGTCGCACACCAGGAACTCGGGCTGCGTGGCGAGAGCCCGCGCGATGGAGATGCGCTGGCGCTGGCCGCCCGAGAACTGGTGCGGGTACTTGCTCATGTCCAGCGGCGAGAGGCCGACCGACTTGAGCAGTTCGCCCACGCGCTCGCGCAGCGCGGCCTTGTCGCTGATGATGCCGTGCTCGCGCAGCGGCTCGCCGATGATGTCTTCCACGATCCAGCGCGGGTTGAGGCTCGCGTAGGGGTCCTGGAAGATCATCTGGATGCGGCGGCGCAGCTTGCGGCCCTCGGGGGTCTTGAAGGCGGCGTGCGCGTCCTGCCCGTCGAACTGCAGGCCGCCGCGCGTGGGCGCATAAAGGCCCACCAGCAGCCGCGCCACGGTGCTCTTGCCGCAGCCCGATTCGCCCACCAGCGCCAGCGTCTTGCCGCGCTCGATGGAAAAGCTCACGCCGTCCACCGCGTGCAGCAGCACGCGCGGCTTGCGTTCGAGCACGCGGTTGAGCCAGGGTGGAGAGACGTCGAAGGTGCGCGCGAGGTCGTGGGCGACGACGAGCGGTTCGCTTGCCACGGTGCTCATCGCGTCGCCTCCACGATGGACTCGGCCGCTTCCGGCGTGGCGCGCTCGCCCGCCGCCAGCGCGTCGTGGTGCTTGGCGGCGATCTCGGCCTGGCCCGCGTGCGGATCGGCGGCGTCGTGCAGCCAGCAGGCAGCACGCGTAGCGCCCGCGTGCATGAGCTCGGGCCGCTCGACGAGGCAGCGCGCGAAGGTGCGCGGGCAGCGCGGGTTGTAGGCACAGCCCGTAGGAATGGCATTGAGCCGCGGCATCGCGCCGTCGATCTGGTTGAGCCGCTCGCGATCGGAGGTCATGTCGGGAATCGAGGCCATCAGGCCCGAGGTGTAGGGGTGCGCCGGCTGGTGGATCACTTCGTGCACCGGGCCGATCTCGGCGATGCGGCCGGCATACATCACGGCCACGCGGTCGCAGGTTTCGGCGATCACGCCCATGTCGTGCGTGATCAGCATCACCGCCGCACCGCGTTCCTTGCAGACCTGCTTGAGCAGCTGGATGATCTGCGCCTGGATCGACACGTCGAGCGCGGTGGTCGGCTCGTCGGCCACGATGAGCTTGGGCTCGGCCGCGAGCGCCAGCGCGATCACCACGCGCTGCCGCATGCCGCCGGAGAACTGGTGCGGGAAGTGGTCGATGCGCTGCTCGGCGGCTGGAATGCCGGTGTCCTGCAGCAGGCCGATGGCCCGCTTGCGCGCTTCGCTCTCGGTCACGGGCAGGTGCGCGCGGATGGTTTCCACCAGCTGCCGGCCCACGGTGTAGAGCGGGTTCAGCGAAGTCAGCGGATCCTGGAAGATCGCGCCGATCTTGCGCCCGCGGATGGGCCGCATCGCATCGAAGCCAAGGTTGTCGATGCGCTGGCCCTCCAGCAGGATCTCGCCGCCGGCCACGCGGCCCGGCGGTTCGAGCAGGCCGATGATGGCCGCGCCCGTGAGGGACTTGCCGGCGCCCGATTCGCCCACCACGCCGAGGATTTCGCCGGGCGCGATATCGAAGGAAATGCGGTCGAGCGCGCGCAGCGTGCCGCGGCGGTTGGGGAATTCGACGACGAGGTCTTTGACTTGCAACAAGCTCATGACGCTACCTTTCTCATCGCAAGCGAGGGTTGAGCGCGTCGCGCAGCCAGTCGCCGAGCAGGTTCACGCTGAGTGCAATGAGCACCAGCATCAGGCCCGGAAACACCGTGATCCACCATTCGCCCGAGAACAGGTACTGGTTGCCGATGCTGATGAGCGTGCCCAGCGAAGGCGAAGTGGGTGGCACGCCGACACCTAGGAACGACAGCGTGGCCTCGGTGATGATGGCCGTGGCCACCTGGATCGTGGCGAGCACGGTCACCGGCCCCAGCACGTTGGGCAGCACATGGCGCAGCATGATGCGCAGCGGCGCCACGCCCGTGACGCGCGCGGCCTGCACGTATTCCTTGTTGCGCTCCACCAGCGTGGAGCCGCGCACCGTGCGCGCGTACTGCACCCAGCCGGTCAGCGAGATGGAAATGATCAGCACCCCGAAGGCGAGCGATTCGTGCGCGGCGGGAAAGAGCGCACGGCCCACGCCCGCGATGAGCAGCGCCACCAGGATCGGCGGAAACGACAGCATCACGTCGCACACGCGCATGAGGAAGGAATCGAGCCAGCCACCGAAGAAGCCGGCCAGCAGCCCCAGCACCACGCCGACCACCACCGACAAGACCACCGACACCAGGCCGACGATCAGCGAGATGCGCGCGCCGTAGATGACGGCCGACAGGATGTCGCGGCCCTGGTCGTCGGTGCCGAGCAGGTACTTGGAGGAACCTTCGGCGCTCCATGCGGGCGGTAGCCGCGCATCGCCGAGTTCGAGGGTGGCGAGGTCGAAGGGGTTGTGCGGCGAGACCCATCCTGCGAACACCGCGCAGAACACGCAAACCGCCGCGATCACCGCCGCGGCCATGGCCACGGGCGATGTGCGAAAGCTGTAGCCGACATCGCTGTCGAGCCAGCGGGCAAGTGTTTTTTTCATCGCCGGGCCGCCCCAAGATGAAAAGCTGCCCCCTCGGGGGGCAGCGGACCTTGCGCAGCAAGGGGAGCGTGGGGGTTATTTTTCATCGTGAAGCAAAAGGAATGGGCCCGCAAAAAGCGGGCCCATGGTCAGGCCGCCTTATTCAATCAGCAAGCGGCCGGTGGCATCAGGGCTTGATGCTCATCCACTTGAAGTACATGAAGTTGTCGGCCAGCTGAACCAGCTCGACCTTCTTGCTCACGCCCCAGGCCAGCGACTGCTGGTGCAGCGGCAGGTGGCCGATGTCGTCGGAGTGAATCTTGAAAGCCTCCTTGATCATCTCGTTGCGCTTGGCCTTGTCGGTTTCCGACTGGATTTTCTTGGTCAGCTCGTCGAGCTTGGGGTTGCAGTACGCGCCCAGGTTGAACTGGCCGGTGCCCTTGTCGTCCGGGCAGGACGTGAGCGAGCTCAGCGCGTTGTGCGAATCGTAGGTGGTCGGGGTCCAGCCCAGCATGTAGAAGCTGGTGTCGCGGCGCAGTACCTTCGGGAAGTAGGTGCCCTTGGTCTCGGCCACGAGGTTGATCTTCACGCCGATCTTCGCGAGGTTGGCGGCCACGCTCTGGCAGACCTGGCCGTCGTTCACGTAGCGGTCGTTCGGGCAGTTCAGCGACACCTCGAAGCCGCTGGGGTAGCCGGCCTCGGTCAGCAGCTTCTTGGCGGCATCGACGTCGAAGGGCAAGCGCTTGTCCTGGTCCGCGCTCCAGCCGTTGATGCCGGGGCCGACCAGCAGGCCGGTGGGACGCGAGGCGCCGCGCATCACGGTGCGCTGGATGCCGGCGATGTCGATGGCCTGGTAGAAGGCCTGGCGCACGCGCTTGTCCTTGAACGGGTTCTTGCCCTTGATGTTCGAATACTGCAGCTCGTCGCGCTTCTGGTCCATGCCCAGGAAGATGGTGCGCATCTCGGGGCCGGTGATGACGCGGGCGTTGGGCGCGGCGTTGATGCGGGCGATGTCCTGCACCGGCACGGGCTCCATCACGTCGACTTCGCCGGAAACCAGGGCGGCCACGCGGGTGGCGGGGTTGGCGATGGGCGTGAAGACGATCTCCTGCGCGTTGCCGTCGATCTTGCCCCAGTAGGTGCCGTTGCGCGTGAACACGGTGCGCACGTTCGGCTGGCGCTCGCGCACGCGGAACGGGCCGGTGCCGTTGGCCTTGAACGAGGCGGTGTTCTCGATGCCCTTGCGGCGGTCGACCGGCTTGGTGGCCTGGTTTTCCTCGCACCACTTCTTGCTCATGATCATCGTCAGCGAGATCACGTCGGGCAGGATGGGGAACGGGCCGTTGGTCTCGATCTCGACGGCGAGGTCGCCGACCTTGCGCACGGCCTTGATGTCGCTGAGCGTGGCGCGCATGTCGGAGCCGTCGCCCTGGGCGCGGGCGAAGCTGAACACCACGTCGTCGGCGGTGAACGGCGTGCCGTCATGGAAGGTCACGCCCTTGCGCAGCTCGAAGCGCCAGACGTTCGGCGAGGTCTGCTTCCAGCTGGTGGCGAGCAGCGGCGCGAGGCTCAGGTCCTTGTTGCGTCCCACGAGGGTTTCATAGACGTTGGCCGTGACGCTCAGCTGCAGCGACTCGTTGAGCGAGTGCGGGTCCAGCGATAGCGCGTCCCCCTGGTTCGCGATGCGGATGGTCTGCGCACCGGCGACCATGCTGACGGCGCTCAAGGCGCACAAAACGGCGGCCGCGGCCACATTCTTCTTGAAACTCATGGGAACACTCCTCGGGTTGGAATCGGACAAATCACGTCGCCGCGGTGGCGGCGGCTCTCCCTGGCTGCGCGCCGCGGGTAGCGGCGAGCGGCATGCCCTGCTCGATCAGGCCGGCGTGCAGCGCGGCGCCGAGCGGCAGGATCTCGTCATTGAAGTCGTAGCGGCTGTTGTGCAGGTGGGCGCCTTCGCGCACGTCCTGGCCGATGCGCAGGTAGGCGCCGGCCTTCTTCTGCAGCATGAAGGAAAAGTCTTCGGCGCCCATGCTGGGTTCCATGCTGCGCTCGACATTCCTCGCGCCGACCAGCGACTCGGCCACGTCGGCCGCGAACATCGCTTCGGGCGCGGTGTTGATGGTGGCCGGGTAGATGCGCTCGTACCTGATGCTGGCGGTGGCACCGAAGCCCGAGGCGATGGCGCTGCACAGCTCGTTGAGACGCTGCTCGACCTGCGCCTGCACGCGCGAACTGAAGGTGCGCACGGTGCCGACCAGCGTGGCCTCTCCGGGCACCACGCTCATCGCGCCGAGGTCGCCGGCCTGCATCGCGCAGATGCTGATGACGGCCGCGTCGATCGGGCGCACGTTGCGCGAGACGATGGTCTGGGCCGCGGTGATGATGTGCGCCGCGACGATCACCGGGTCGATGGTCTGGTAGGCATGCGCGCCGTGGCCGCCCTTGCCCTTGATGCTGATGGTGATGCGATCGGCCGCCGCCATCATGGCGCCGCGATTGATGCCGACCGTACCGGCCGGCATGGCGGGCCAGTTGTGCATCGCGTAGACGGCGTCGACCGGGAAGCGGTCGAACAGGCCGTCCTCGATCATCACGCGCGCGCCGGCGAAGCCTTCCTCGCCAGGCTGGAAGATGAGCACGGCGGTGCCGTCGAAGTCGCGCGTCTCGGCCAGGTAGCGCGCGGCGCCGACCAGCATGGCTGTGTGGCCGTCGTGGCCGCAGCCGTGCATCAGGCCGTCGCTGGCGGAGCGCCAGCCGAAGTCGTTGTCCTCGCGCATGGGCAGCGCGTCCATGTCGGCGCGCAGGCCGATCATGCGGCCGCTGGCCGTCGAGCGGCCGCGGATGACGCCGACCACGCCGGTCTTGCCGATGCACTCGTGGATCTCGTCGACGCCGCAGGCACGCAGGGCCTCGCGCACGCGGCCGGAGGTGTAGACCTCCTCGAAGCCGAGCTCGGGGTGCGCGTGCAGGTCGCGGCGGAAGGCGGTGATCTCGGGATAGAAGTTCGCGATGTGCGCGAACGCGCGGCCGGAAGCTTTCAGGCGCGGGGCCGCCGCTGTCGCTGCCGTCATGTCAGTGGCCCCCCGCCTTGCCGACGCGCAGACGCGGATCGACCACGAAATACAGCAGGTCGACCACGAGGTTGATCACCACGAAGATCAGGGCGATGAGGCAGAGGTAGGCGGCCATCACCGGGATATCGGCAAAGGTCACGGCCTGGATGAAGAGCAGGCCCATGCCGGGCCACTGGAACACCGACTCGGTGATGATCGCGAAGGCGATGAGGCCGCCGAGCTGCAGGCCGGTGATGGTCATCACGGGCACCAGCGTGTTCTTGAGCGCGTGGCCGAAATGGATGGCGCGGTTCGAGAGGCCGCGTGCGCGCGCGAACTTGATGTAGTCGGTGCGCAGAACCTCGAGCATCTCGGCACGCACCAGCCGCATGATCAGCGTGAGCTGGAAGATCGCCAGCGTCACCGCCGGAAGCACGATGTGCTGCCAGCCGTCGGCGCTGAACAGGCCGCTGGTCCACCAGCCGAACTTGACGGAGTCGCCCCGGCCGAAGCTCGGGAACCAGCCCAGCGTGACCGCGAAGACGAGGATCAGCAGGATGCCGATCAGGAAGGTGGGCAGCGACACGCCGAGCAGTGACACGGTCATGAACACCTGGCTCATGAAGGTGCCGCGGCGCAGCGCGGTGTACACGCCCATCGGGATGCCGATGAAGAGAGCCAGCACCGCGGCAACGAGCGCGAGCTCGAGCGTGGCCGGGAAGCGCTCGCCGATCAGGCGCGATACCTTCGCGCCCTGGCGCAGGCTGAGGCCGAACTCGCCCTGCGCAGCATTCACTAGAAAGTGCCAGAACTGCACGAAGAAGGGTCGGTCGAGCCCCAATGCGGCGCGCAGTTCGCGGATCTGCTCGGGCTTGGCGTCCTGGCCAAGAAGGAACACCACGGGGTCACCGACGTATTGGAAAAGGAGGAAGGCGATGAACGCGACCGCGATCATCACGATCACGGCCTGGATCAGGCGGCGCAGTACAAAGGCGATCATTCAGCAAGCAAAGTGAACGGGCATGCTAGCAGTGCAAGGTGCGTGCCCGCACGGTGGTTCCCCGGGGGTGCGCCTCGTGCTTTCCCGGGGGTGTCCGGGCGGAATCCGGACGAAAAAAAGCCACTCGACTTTCGTCGAGTGGCTTTCGAGCTTTTGATTCGAAGCTGGCTTACGCCAGCATCAAATTAGAAAGCGTGACGGATACCGAAGTCGTAGCCGGTCGAGCTGCGGGGCGTGAAGCCACCGGTCGTCACGAACGAAGGACCGCCAACCGTGTAGGCTGCGCCGTTCTTGTTGCTCACGCGAGCGATCGTTGCGTACAGAGCCGTGCGCTTCGACAGGTTGTGCACGTAGCCCAGAGCCAGCTTGTTGGCCTTCGGGTCACCCGGGTTCAGAGCGAACGGGTTGGTGGGCAGGTTCTGGTCCAGCTTGACGTGCGACCACGAAGCGCGGATCAGGCCAGCACCGACCGGAACGGTCACGCCGAGCAGGTAGCCGGTCAGATCGATGTCAGGACGGCCGCCCAGGAGAGGCGTCACTTCGTAGTCGATCTTGTTCTTGGCCTTCGACAGTTCACCGAACAGCTTCACGGGACCGAAGTCATACGAAGCGCCCAGGTTCAGCGTGTTGACCTTGGTGGTCGTGCCGACGTAGTAGTCGTCGCCAACGGTGCTGCTGCCGTAAGCCAGCGCAACGTCCAGAGGACCGTTTGCGTAGCCGAAGCGGCCACCGACGTAACGACCTTGACGCGTGCTGTTCGCAACGTTAGGCGTAGCCAGACCAGGGCTGTACTTGGTCTTTTCGCTGAAGCCGTACTGGAACTGGCCGTAGAAACCACCCAGGTTCGGCGGCAGGAAGTAGCCGATGGTGTTGCTGGCGCGGACGTAGTTGCTGGTGCCGACGTTGGTGATCGAACCGACGCTGGCGGCGGGGGAGCCGAAGGCGCCGAACGAGCCGTTAGCCGTCGAGATCAGGTTGGTACCGACGCCATTGGTGCCGAACGGGTCGAACACGGTGTCGTTCCAGAAGGTCGGGGTGTAGTCGCGGCCGAGGCGGACTTCACCGAAACCACCCGACAGGCTCACGGTCGAACGACGAGCGAACGTCGCAACGCCTTCAGAACCGTCATCGTTCTTGATCGGGGCTTCGAGCCAGAAGCTGGCTGCCAGGCCACCACCCAGGTCTTCCGTACCACGGAAGCCCAGACGGCTGGAGTTGTAAGCCGAGTTAGCCAGTTCACGGCGGCTGGCCTTGACGCTGCCCTTGTTGATGTAGAACGGGTTCAGGAGCGTGGCGCCGTTCAGGTCACGCGAGGTGCTCGAATAGCCGCTGATCGACGCGTCGACCACACCAAACAGCGTGACGGACGACTGAGCCGAGGCAACACCGGCAACAGCCAGGGCAGCCAGAGCAACTAGAGATTTTTTCATTGCAAGTTTCTCCAAGGTTAAACATAGGGCTCCGGTGCGAAGGGCTCACCGTGACTGGCACTTTTGTGCTCCCACCGGACCCCGGGCCAACCTCCTTTTGGGAAGTTGATGCTATTGCACCAGAGCCGCTGCGGCAGGGCAAAAGAATTCGCCCGAAATCTTGGATGGCCCGCGCGTTTCGTTGCACGCTTGCAACAAAGGACTTAGACCCCGCAGCGCACCACAATGTGAAAAATCATGGGCCCAGACGGGGCATTTCACGTGTGCGATCAAATAGACACATGACGCTCATGATCGACCCTGTTCTGACCGCGGCAGACTCAGCATTGCGCACGCTTTTTGCCCGCCCCCATGCCACACGGGCGGCCCCGCCCCCCTCGCAGGCACCGGGCGAACTGAATGAAGCGGAGCGCCGAGAGGCCGGGGCACTGATGCGAGTGAACCACGTCGGAGAAGTCTGCGCCCAGGCGCTTTACACGGCCCAGGCAGCAGTGGCGCGCGATCCTGCGCTGCGCGCGCACTTCCTAGAAGCAGCACACGAGGAAACCGATCATCTGGCCTGGACCCGGCAAAGGCTGGACGAGTTGGGCGCGCGTCCGTCGATCCTGAACCCACTCTGGTACGCCGGCGCTTTCGGCCTCGGCCTCGTCGCGGGCCGTCTCGGGGACCCGTTGAGTCTGGGGTTCGTCGCGGAAACCGAGCGCCAGGTGGAGGCCCACCTGGACAGCCACCTCGATCGCCTCCCACCCGGGGACAGCGCCTCCAGGGCAGTGGTGGAGCAGATGAAGCTCGACGAAGCCCGCCACGCATCGCAGGCCGTCGATGCCGGCGCGGCGGAACTGCCGGCGCCGGCCAAGGCGCTGATGCGAGTGGCGTCCCGCGTGATGACCACGCTGGCGCACCGCATCTAGCATCCAGACCGCCCGGCTCAGGTTTCGATCAGGTCGAAGCTGGTGGTGATTTCGGCCGTCTTCGCCAGCATGATGCTGGCAGAGCAATAGGTCTCGTGGCTCAGCGCAATCGCGCGTTCCACTGCGGAAGCCGGGATGCCCTTGCCCGCCACGGTGAAATGCATGTGGATTTTCGTAAAGACCTTGGGATCCTTTTCGGCCCGCTCGCTGGTCAGCTTGACGCTGCAGCGCTCGACGCGATGCCGCCCGCGCTTGAGGATGAGCACCACGTCATAGGCGGTACACCCTCCGGTGCCGGCCAGAACGGTCTCCATCGGCCGTGCCGCAAGGTTCTGTCCACCGTTCTCGGGTTTCGCAGCATCGGGGGCGCCATCCATCATCAGGACGTGGCCGCTGCCCGTCTCGGCGACGAAGCCCATGGCCGATCGTGTGCCTGCGTCTCCGGTCCAACTTACTGTGCATTCCATGGTTTTCGGGTTTCCGGGTCTGGGATGCCGGGCAAAATGCACGCCAACATCCATTTATGTGTGGGAAAAGCATCACTCGCTTGTTGCAACGCAACAAACAGTCGATATACTTTATTTCATTGCGCAAACGTATGCGCACCCAGTTGTCTCCTCCACCCTTCCAATTGGTGGATTTAGCCCCGAGCTGCAAAGCTCGGGGCTTTTTTCTTTCCAGACCACCCCGATCGGACCGGAAACCACTCTAGTTTTCGCACCGGAAGGGCAGTTGCTCTGGCTGCCCTGGCTGTTGCCGGTGTTGCCTCGGCTCAGTCGTCCGTCACGCTGTTTGGTGTGGTCGACGCATCGATCAGCGGTTACTCGTCCAGTTCGCGCGATCTGAAACCCACCGTTCTGCGCAACAACTTCGGCGCCCCCACCTATACGAACCAAGGTAGCGTGAAGGTCAGCCGCACGGCACTGGCCAACTCGGGCTACAACACCAGCCGTCTGGGCTTCCGTGGTACGGAAGACCTGGGTGGCGGCCTGGCGGCCAGCTTCTGGCTCGAAGCCCCCATCACCAATGACGATGGTGCCACTGGCGTTGCAAGCTTCGTACGCCGTTCGACCGTGAGCCTGTCGGGCGGTTTCGGTGAAGTCCGCCTCGGCCGCGACTACACCCCGACGTTCTGGAACGACACCGTGTTCGACCCGTTCGGCGCCAACGGCGTCGGCGCCAACCTGATCAACACCGCCAACGGCTTCAACGCCACCACCTACGGTGCCAAGGACACCGGCGGCTTCGGGGGCAACCAGAACTACTCGCGCGCCAGCAACTCGATCGGCTATTTCCTGCCATCGAACCTCGGTGGCTTCTATGGCCAGGTGATGTACGCGTTCCATGAGAACGACAAGTACAGCAACGGCGGCTTCACGCCGCGGGACAGCGCCACTTCGAAAAGCCGTGCGGGCCGCTACATCGGCGGTCGCTTCGGCTACGCAAGCGGTCCTCTGGATGTGGCCGTGGCATACGGCAACAGCACGGTCGGCGATCAGTACTACGCCGGCACCACCGACTATGTGAAGACCTTCAACGTAGGCGCTTCATACGACTTCGGCCCCGTGAAGCTGTTCGGCGAACTGTCGCGCGCCAAGAATTCGCGTGACTACGAGATCACACCGATCTCTGGCGCTCGCCCCGACGTGGACCTGAACGGCTATCTGCTCGGCGTGACCGTACCCGTTGGCGCAGGTCTGATCCGCGCGTCCTACTCTGCCGTCAAGTACGACTACAACCAACCTGCCATCCTCTTCACGCCGCGAGCAGCAGATCCGAGAGCCAACAAGCTGGCCCTGGGCTACGTGCACAACCTGTCGAAGCGCACGGCTCTGTACGCGACGATCGCTCGCGTCAGCAACAAGAACGGCGCAGCGCTGACCGTTGGCGGTCCGGGCTTCTACAAGGCATCGGAAGGCGTATTCACGCCGAAGACCTCGACGGGTTACGACTTCGGCATCCGCCACGCCTTCTGATCGTCGCGCCGTTCGATCTTTTTGTTTGACTCCGATGCTGGCTCCCGCCAGTTCGAAGCGGCAACAAAGCCTCAAGTCGCCCGGCCCACGCCGGGCGGCTTTTTGCTTTTTCTCCCCTTTAGCTCGCACGGCTACGCCGACTCTGCAGCAACCCCACATTCATTTCTCCGCTCAGCACCGATGCGTAGAAACGCTCGACCATGTTGACGCTCGTGCGCGCATTGCGCGCCAAGGTCAGCATGTCGATCCCTTGCCCATACAGCAGCCGCAACGTGATCGCGGTATGACGCAGGCAGTACAGGGTCCTCGACTGGCCCAGCGGTCCTTTTTCGAGCCCCGCCTTTTCGAGCACCCAGTGGAAGAAGAAGTTGAGTACCGCCAACGCGTGCTCGCGGTTCTTCAGCTGCGGCATGAAGACATAGTCTTCCGCTCCACCGTAACCATGCTCCCCACGATAGGCGAGCAAGCATTCATATACCCGCACAGCTGGACACAAGCTCACGATGGGCTGGCTGTGCCGCTTGGTCTCCGGCAGGTTCATCCGCAGATAGACGTGTTTGCCGCGCACGACCTCGATGTGCTTGTTCTTCATGAACTTGATGTCGCTCGGACGCACGAAGGTGTTCACCATCCAGCGGACCAGCCAGGGCAACTCGTCCGGCATCACGAGCAACTCACGCGCAATCCAGAAACGCTCGCCTGCCGCGAGTTGATCGAGCACCGGATGCGAATGCCCGCGCAAGCCGCGCGCGGTCCTGATGATCGCCCGGTACTCCGCAACACTGAAGCTGCCGCGCGGTTGGCTGCGCACCTTGACCTTCGGGAACGCGGGCGCATCGCGAAGCACGCCGATGTGCACGCCATGCATCACAACCTTGCGCAACAGCACCAGGTACTGGGCAATCGTCGTGCTGGTGAAGCCCTGCTCTCCGAGGTGATCGATCAAGCGTTGCGCATCGGTGGTTGCAAACGACTGCACCGGCACATCACCCAGCAACGGAACGATGTGCGCACGCAACCTGTTGCCCATCACTTGCCATGTGGCACGCCCAATTTCCTTTCGCTGAACGCGCGCGGACTCCGCTTGCATCAGCCTCCTCGAAAGGTCACTGACAGAAATTGATAACAGATTCTGCTCATTTGTAATTTGATCGGCGGTCGCATGAATCGCGGGACAGGTGCGTCCAAAAAATCCCGAATCATTTGCAGCTGGGGCTTTGTTGAAGAGGTTTATGACATTTGTGTCCATGTCATATCTCGCATGCAATCCCGATGCCTCTTATCATCGACAGTTAGCAAATGAAAACTCCCTTGGAAAAAATCGTGCGAAATGCACCTCTAAAACCGGCGCTGACGCCCGCCGACTATCTCAGAAAAATACTTAACGCCCGGGTCTACGACGTTGCTGTCGAGTCCGCACTCGAGAAGGCGCGTGCGCTCAGCGATCGACTTGGCAATACCGTGCTGTTGAAGCGCGAAGACCAGCAACCGGTCTTCAGCTTCAAGTTGCGTGGTGCCTATAACAAGATGGCGCATTTGAGTCCCGCGCAATTGGCGAGCGGCGTGATTTGCGCATCTGCAGGCAATCACGCGCAAGGTGTTGCATTGGGCGCGCGGAAACTGGGCACTCGCGCCGTGATCGTGATGCCGGTGACCACGCCCAAACTCAAAATCGACGCGGTGCGTGGTTTCGGCGGAGAAATCGTGTTGCACGGCGACAGCTATTCCGACGCCTATCTGCATGCACTCGAATTGCAGACGCAGCAGAACCTGACCTTCGTGCATCCATTCGACGACCCGGATGTCATCGCAGGCCAAGGCACCATCGCCATGGAAATCCTGCGGCAGCATCAGGGGCCGCTCGATGCCGTGTTCGTCGCGATCGGCGGAGGCGGCCTGATATCCGGCGTAGCCAACTACATCAAGGCCGTGCGTCCCGAGGTCAAGGTGATCGGCGTTCAGATGAACGACTCCGACGCAATGATGCAATCGGTCGCGGCGCATCAGCGCGTGAATCTTCCGGATGTCGGCCTGTTCTCCGACGGCACGGCAGTCAAGCTCGTCGGCGAGGAAACCTTCCGCATCGCCAGCGACCTGGTCGACGACTACATCGCCGTCGATACCGACGCCGTGTGCGCTGCCATCAAGGACATCTTCGTGGACACGCGCAGCATCGTCGAGCCGGCGGGTGCGCTGGCGGTCGCTGCCATCAAGGAATACGTTGCCCAGCACGGCCGCCATGGCGAGACGTATGCGGCGATCCTGTGCGGCGCGAACATGAATTTCGACCGCCTGCGCTTCGTCGCCGAACGCGCCGAAGTCGGCGAGGAGCGCGAGGCACTCTTCGCCGTCACCATTCCCGAGGAGCGCGGCAGCTTCCGCCGCTTCTGCGAGCTGATCGGCGAAATGCCCGCGAGCGATGCGGAAGCTCCGGGCACTGGCGGCGGCGCGTTGCGCAACGTGACCGAGTTCAACTACCGCATAAGCGACGCGGCAAAGGCGCACGTGTTCGTCGGCCTCACGACCTCGACGCGCGGCGAGTCGGCCGTCATAGCGCGGACTTTCAACGCGCATGGATTCGACGCGCTCGACCTCACGCACGATGAACTCGCGAAGGAGCATCTGCGGCATCTCGTGGGCGGACGCACCGGCCTCGCGCACGACGAGCGCCTGCTGCGCTTCGTGTTCCCCGAACGACCGGGCGCGCTGCTCAAGTTCCTGAGCCTGATGCAGCCGAGCTGGAACATCAGCCTCTTCCACTACCGAAACCAGGGCGCCGACTACGGTCGCATCCTCGTCGGCCTGCAGGTACCGGCCGCCGAGTCCGCCGAATTCGACGCCTTCCTCAAGACGCTGGGCTATCCCTACGTCGAGGAAACGGCCAACCCGGCGTACAGGCTCTTCCTGCAGGCCTGAAAGCGCAGAAGCCGGCGCAAGGCCGGCTTCTCTCATTCATCGAAGACTGCTGACTGCCTACTGCGCAGCGGCCTGTTGCGGCGGCGGCTCCATCGTCGTCGACTGCTGCAGCAGCGTGCCACCGGGTGGCGGTGGCTGGATCTGTTGTTGCTGAGGCATCTGCGGCGGAGCCGCCACAGCCGGCATCGTTGCCGGCAAGACTCCGGCCGGAGCGGTCATCGGCACCGCCGGACTGGAAACGCTGATCGGCGCACGCACGGGCAGCTGCAGCGTGAACGCCGCCGGCCCGTCGACCTGCGTGCCGATGGTCGCCGAGCGCAAGCCCACCGACTGAAGCACATAGTTCTCGCCGACCGCCGAGCCGACACGGAACGGCCGCGGCGGCTTGCCGTCGACGGAGATCAGCGCCGCCCCTTGCTTCGAAGGGTCCGCCACCACGCCCGACAACGCGAAGCGGCTGGCCGCCTCCGGGGCCGCTGCCACCGTGCGTGAAGCGGGCAGCACGCCCAGCAGCCGCGCGACCGAGTCCGAATCCGCCGAAACCGAAGGCCGCGGCATCGTCGCGGCTGCCGCGACAACGTCGGTGGGCGAGGCCAGGCGCAGCGCCCAGAACACCGCGGCACCGGCCGCCAGCGCCCAAAGACCCGTCGTTGCAAGTGGGGCATGCCAGCGGGCGGCGGAGTAAGGACTTGTCATGGCCGCGGATTATCATGCAGCGCGCCTTCCGAATCATGTCTGTCCAAGCTATGAACAAATTCCTCCGTGCCGCTTCCCGTACCGTCCAACGCGGCTTCACGCTGATCGAACTGATGGTGGTGCTGGTCATCATCGGCGTGCTGGCGGCACTCATCGTGCCGAACGTGATCGAGCGCGCCGACGACGCCCGCGTGACGGCGGCCCGGACCGACATCAACAACCTCATGCAGGCGCTCAAGCTCTACCGCCTGGACAACCAGCGCTACCCCACGGCCGAGCAAGGGCTGCAGGCGCTGCTCACGCGCCCGACCACCGGTCCGGCCGCGCCCAACTGGAAGGCCTACGTCGAAAAGCTGCCCAACGACCCCTGGGGCCATCCGTACCAGTACATGAACCCTGGCATCAAGGGCGAGATCGACGTGTTCTCGTTCGGCGCCGACGGCCAGAGCGGCGGCGAGGGCAAGAATGCCGACATCGGCAGCTGGCAGTAGCAGCGGCACGGGCTCGCCGCCCCGCAATCCGCAACTGCGCCCTCACATCCACCAACAGGCCGGCGGCTTCACGCTGCTGGAGCTGATCGTGGTGATCGCCATCATCGCGATCGCCACCGCCGCCGTGAGCTTCGCCATTCGCGACACCAGTGCCGCCAACCTCGACCGCGAGGCCGACCGCCTCGCGGCGCTGCTCGAGTCGGCCCGCGCCCAGTCGCGCGCCAGCGGCATCGTGGTGCGCTGGCGGCCGGTCGAGGGCAGCTTCAGGTTCGACGGCCTCGCGCCCGGCTCGCTGCCCGACGGCTGGGCCGCCGAAGGCATCACCGCGCAGGCCTCGCTCGCCAACGGTACGCTGGTTCCCGCACTGCAGCTCGGGCCCGATCCGATCATCGCGGCGCAGCAGGTCATGCTGTATTCCGCCGGCCCGCCAGCGCGCGCGCTGCGCATCTCGACCGACGGGGTGCGCCCCTTCACCGTCTCGGCGGTCCAGTGAAATGAGCGCACGACGACGCCCTCATGCTTCGCCCTCGCGCATCGGTGGCTTCACGCTGATCGAAGTGCTGATCGCGCTCGGCATCGTCGCCATCGCACTGGCCGCGGGTTCGCAGGCCACCATGTCGCTCACGCGCAATGCGCAGCGCCAGTCCGACCTCGTGCTGGCCGACCTGTGCGCCGAGAACGAACTCGCCAAGGCCCGCTTGTCGCGGCAGATGCCCGCGATCGGCGACTCGGGATCGATCTGCCTGCAGGCCGGCGTCTCGTTCAACGTGACCACTTCGACCATCCCCACGCTGAACCCGAACTTCCGGCGCGTCGACGTGCAGGTGCGCGACGAGGCCGACTCGCCCATCCTGCGCATCTCCACCGTGGTGGGGAGGTACTGATGCCGATGCGGCACCCCACCGGCATCCGCGCCGCTCGCGGCTTCACGCTGATCGAGTTGCTCGTCGCCATCGCGGTAATGGCGCTGCTTTCGCTCATCAGCTGGCGCGGGCTCGAGAGCATGTCGCGCGCCACCACGCAGAACCAGCAGCGCGCCGACGCCGTGCTCACGCTGCAGGCCACGCTCGCGCAGTGGGGCGCCGATCTCGACGCTGTGACCACGCTCGCGCAGACGCGCCCTGTCGACTGGGACGGCCGGGTGCTGCGGCTCACGCGACGCGGCAGCGACGACACGGCGCCTTCGGTACAGGTAGTGGCCTGGACGCTGAAGTCCGGCCCCGACGGCGTGCGCTGGCGGCGTTGGCAATCGCTGCCGTTCACCACGCGCGGCGAATGGCAGCAGGCCTGGAACCTCGCAGCCGCCTGGGCGCAGGACGGCGGCGCTGGCGCGAATGGCGGCTACAGCGATGTGGCGCTGGTGCCGGCCAACAGCTGGCAGATCTTTTTCTTCCGCGACAACAGCTGGGTGCCGGCAAGCCAGTTGCCAATCACCCCGGCCAACCCGAACACCCCCGCGGGCCCTGTCGTCGCCATGCCCGACGGCGTGCGCCTCGTCATCACGCTGCCGCCGGGCGAAGGCCTCTCGGGCACGCTCACGCGCGACTGGGTCAAGCCGACCGTGGGGGCGCCGAAATCGTCATGACCGCGCCGCACAAGAAGAAGCACCAGTCGGGCGCCGCCCTGCTCGCCGCGATGCTGACGGTGATGCTCGTGGCCACCTTCGCCGCCGCGGCACTGTGGCAGCAATGGCGCTCGGCCGAGGTTGAGGGCGCCGAGCGCGCGCGCGTGCAGGCGGCCTGGGTGCTGATCGGCGCGCTCGACTGGTCCCGCCTGATCCTCGGGGAAGACGGTCGCGCCGGCGGTCCCGACCATCTCGGCGAGCCCTGGGCGGTGCCGCTGGAGGAAGCGCGGCTCACGAGCTTTCTCTCTGCCGAAAAGAACGTGTCGAGCGACAACCTCGAAGGGCTGCCCGATGCGTTCCTCTCGGGCCGCATCGTCGATGCACAGTCCAAGCTCAACGTGCTCGCGCTGGTCGACAACAGCAAGCCGTCGCCCGCGGGCGTCGCCACCTTCACCCGGCTGTTCAACCTGCTGGGGCTGCCCGTGTCCGAACTCAGCCGCATGACCACGGGCCTTGCGGCGGCCCTTGCCACAGGTGCCTCGACCGACGATGGCGGAGGCAGCGATCCGAGCGCCGCGCCGCTGATGCCGCAGCAGGTCTCGCAGCTGGTGTGGCTCGGCCTTTCGCCTTCCACGGCCGCGGCGCTCGAACCGTACGTGACGATCCTGCCGGTGAAGACCACGCTCAACCTCAACACCGCAAGTGCCGAAGCCATCAGCGCCAGCATGGAGTCGCTCAACATCGCCAGCGCGCGCCAGCTGGTGGACCGCCGCTCGCGCACCTTCTTCAAGGACATCGCCGCCGCCAATGCCGCGCTGCCCAGCGGCACCGCGCCCTTCAATGCGGCCCAGCACGGCGTGGGCACGCAGTTCTTCGAGGTCTACGGCAGGCTGCGGCTCGATCGCACCTACGTGGAAGAGCGCTCGCTTCTACAGCGAAGCGGTGTCACGGTGACGACGATCTGGCGCACGCGCGGCGCCGGCGCAACGAACACTACGGTCAAACCCTGATTTCGATGCACCATTTGTAGCCAAAAAGCCTTCCAAAGCGCGTCACCCCTGCGCTACACGCTATCGAAAACAGAGCGCCGCCCTGTCGGACGCACACCTACAATCACCGGCTTTTCCAAGATCCACATGACTCCCCTGCTGCTCATTGCCCCCCTCCCTCCGGCCGATGCCGCGGGTGAGTACGACTGGGCCCAGGCAGGCGACGACGGCATTGCATTGCGCAACCAGGGCCGGGCGTTGCTGGCGCTGCTGCCCTCGAGCACGGAGGTCATGCTCGGCATTCCTTCGGCCGCGCTCTCGTGGCACCGCGTCACGCTGCCCAAGGGCAGCATGGGCAGCGCGTCGAAGCTGCGCGCAGTGCTCGACGGCTTGCTCGAGGAACACCTGCTCGACGATCCCGAAGCCCTGCACTTCGCGCTCGAACCCGATGCAAAGGCCGGTGCACCCGTGTGGGTCGCGGCCTGCAACCGCATCTGGCTTCGCAGCGTCGTTCAGGGGCTCGAGGCGACCGGCCGGCGCGTGGTGCGCATCGTTCCCGAATTCGCGCCTCAGCCGGCCGACGGCCCACCGCTGCTGCTGGTCACAGGTGAACCCGAGGCGCCGCAGCTCACGGTGTGCGATGCCGACGGCGTGGTCTCGCTGCCGCTGGCTGGTGCGGGGCTGGCCCTGTCGGGCAGCCTGCCGCTGGACACCGCCGTCATCACCACCGAACCGGCAGTGGCCGAAGCGGCCGAGCAATTGCTCCAGCGCCGCGTGCCCATCGTGCAATCACCGCAGCGCTGGCTGCAGGCGGCGCGCACGCCATGGGAGCTCGCGCAGTTCGATCTCGCGGCAACCGGCCGCGCGCGCGCCGGCAAGAAATTCGCGTCGGTGGTGCAAACGCTGCGCTATGCGCCCGAGTGGCGCGCCGCGCGCTGGGGCGTGGTCGCGCTGCTGCTCACGCAACTGATCGGCCTCAACGCCTGGGCCTGGAAGGAACGCAACGCGCTCGAATCGAAGCGCCAGGCAGCCAAGACGATGCTGACCGAGACCTTCCCCTCGGTGAAGATCGTCGTCGACGCGCCGCTGCAGATGCAGCGCGAAGTCGCCTCGCTGCAGCAGGCCGTGGGCGACGTGGCGAACAGCGACTTCGAACCCATGGTCGGCGCACTCGCCGCCGTCCTCCCGCCCGGCAAGGTGCCGAGCGCCGTCGACTACAGCGCCGGCCAGCTGCGCCTGCGCGGGCTCGGCCTGCAGCCCTCCGAGGTTTCCCAGATCACCGGCGCGATGTCGCCGCGTGGCTACAACGTCCGCACCGAAGGCGACCTCCTGCTGGTACAGGCCGAGGCCAACCGATGAATTTCAGCGAAGAGCTCAAGGCCCGCTGGGCCACACTGGAAGCGCGCGAGCGCCGCATGGTCTACGCCGCCGCCGCGCTCGTGGCGCTGGCCCTGCTGTGGTGGATCGCGCTCGCACCTGCGCTGCGCACGCTGTCAGCGGCGCAGGCCGAGCATGCGCGGCTCGATGCGCAACTGCAGCAGATGGCCACCTTGCAGGCCCGCGCAAAGGCACTGCAGTCGCAGCCGCGGCTGAACCGCGACGATGCGCTGCGTGCGCTCGAGACCTCCGTGCGCGAAAGCCTGGGCACCGGCAACGCGCAGCTCATCGCGGCAGGCGGCGACGGCGCTGCCACCGTGTCGCTGCGCGCCGCGCCCGCAGCCACCGTCGCCCAATGGCTCGGCCAGGCCCGCGGCAATGCGCACGCGGTGCCCCGCGAAGTCCACCTGACCCGCGCACCGGCCTCGACGCCGCCTCCGGCATCGCCCGGCGCGAAGGACGCTCCGAAGACGCCGCAGGTCCGCTGGGACGGCACCGTCGTGATGGCGCTGCCGGCAGCGCGATGAACAGCAAGCCCCCATGCTGAACCGCCCACCGACTCCAGGACCCCGACCACCCCGCGGCTGGCGCTGGGCGCTGCTCGGCGCCGCCGCCGGCGTGCTGCTGGCAGTGGTGCTGTTCGCGCCGGCGCGCTGGCTGTCGGCAGCGCTGTCGAGCTGGAGCCAGGGCCGCCTCGTGCTGGCCAACCCGCGCGGCACCGTCTGGAACGGCACGGCCGCCGTGGTCCTCGCCAGCGGCGCGGGCGGCACGCAGGCCGTGTCGCTGCCCGGCCTGGTGCACTGGCGCATGCGCCCCGGCTTCAGCGGCATCTCCGCCAGCCTCGACCTGTCGTGCTGCGCCGCGCAGCCGCTCGAACTCAAGGCCAGTCCGCGCGCTGGCGGCATGCAGCTCGCCTGGCAGGACAGCCGCTCGCGCTGGCCTGCCACCCTGCTCACGGGCCTGGGCGCGCCATGGAACACGCTCAAGCTCGAAGGCGCGCTCGACCTCACGACCAAGGCCTTCTCGATGCAGTGGGACGGCCCGGCGCTGCGCATCGCCGGGCAGGCCACGCTCGACGCCACCGACGTTTCCTCCAGCCTGTCGACCCTGCGGCCGATGGGCAGCTACCGGCTCACGCTCGAAGGCGGCAGCCGCCCCACGCTGCTCCTGAGCACGCGCGAGGGCAGCCTCGAGCTGAACGGCAGCGGCAGCTGGAACGGCACTTCCTTCCGCTTCAACGGCGAAGCCAGTGCCGCACCCGGCCGCGAAGACGCACTTTCCAATTTGTTGAACATCATCGGACGGCGCGAGAACGCGCGTTCGATCATCACCCTGGGTTGATCCTCATGATGAAGCCACTGTTTTCGACCGGCACCGTCGCGCTCGCCGTGCGCGTGCTGATCGCCGCCACGTTCCTGCAGGGCGCGCCCGCCGCGTTCGCGCAGACCGGCGACGCGCCGCGCCGCGGCGAGCCGATCACGCTGAACTTCTCCAACGCCGACATCGAGGCCGTGGCCCGCACCATGGCGGTGGTCACCGGCCGCGACGTGGTGGTCGACCCGCGCGTGAAGGGCACGATGAATCTGGTCACCGACCGCGCGATCCAGCCGGCGGCCGCCTTCAACCAGTTCGCCTCGGCGCTGCGCCTGCAGGGCTTCGCGGTGGTGGAGGCCGACGGCCTCTACAAGGTGGTGCCCGAGGCCGACGCCAAGCTGCAGAGCAGCACCGTCAACACATCCATCAGCGCCACGGCTTCGAGCGGCAGCAACCAGATCGTCACGCAGATCTTCCGGCTCAACTACGAGTCGCCGAACAACCTGCTGCCGGTGCTGCGCCCGCTGATCCCGCCGAACAACACCATCAACGTGAACCCGGGCAACAACTCGCTCGTGATCACCGACTACGCCGACAACATGCGCCGGCTGGCGCGCATCATCGCGTCGCTCGACGTGCCGAACGCTTCCGACATCGAGGTCATCCAGCTCAAGCACTCGGTCGCCACCGACATGGTGCCGCTGGTGCAGCGGCTGGTCGACGGCGGCAGTGCCGGCGCCCCGGGCGCCGCGGCGCCGGGCGCGGCGGATGCCTCGTTCCGCACCACGCTCATGGCCGATCCGCGCAGCAACTCGCTGATCCTGCGCGCCGCCAACCCGGCGCGCGTGGCGCTGGTTCGCACGCTGGTCGAGAAGCTCGACCGGCCCGCCGCCGAGAGCAGCAACGGCGCGGCCGGCAACATCTACGTGGTCTACCTGAAGAACGCCGACGCGGTGCGCCTCGCGGCCACGCTGCGCGCCGCGATGGCGGCGAACCAGCAGAGCATCACACCCGGCACGCCGGGCGCCACGGGCGGTGGCACACCGCAGCAGAGTGCTCCGCAGGCCATGCAAGTCAACCTGAACAGCGGCAGCCAGGGCGGCGGCTCGGCTGCCGCCAACGCGCCGCTCAACAACGCGAACCAGCCCTCCACCGGCGGCCAGATCCAGGCCGACCCGTCGACCAATTCACTGATCATCACCGCGCCCGAGCCGCAATACCGGCAGATGCGCGCGGTGATCGACAGGCTCGACGGCCGCCGCGCGCAGGTCATGATCGAAGCGCTGATCGTCGAGGTCAACGCCACCAAGGCGGCCAACTTCGGCGTGCAGTGGCAAAGCGCGCTGGGCAACAACGCCGTCATCGGCACCAACTCCAGCCTCAACAAGACGAACATCCTGGCCCTGACTCAGGCGCTGGCCACGCGCAATGCCGCCGGCCTGGCGGGGTCGATCCAGCCCGGCCTCAACCTGGGCATTGCCGGCAAGATCGGCGGCCAGTACGTCCTGGGTGCCATCGCCAACTTCTTCAGCAGCGACGGCGACGCCAACATCCTCTCCACGCCCAACCTGCTGACGCTGGACAACGAGGAAGCCAAGATCGTCATCGGCCAGAACGTTCCCTTCCCGACCGGCTCGTACGCCAGCACCTCGGGCTCGGTGGGCGTCAATCCGTTCACCACCGTCGAGCGCAAGGACGTCGGCCTCACCCTGCGCGTGCGCCCGACGATCAACGAGAACGGCACCGTGAGGATGACGATCTTCCAGGAAACCTCCACCGTCGACCCGGCCACCCTGGCCAACGCCAACGGCCCCACCACCAACAAGCGCTCCATCGAATCGAGCGTGCTGGTGGAAGACGGTGGCCTCGTCATGCTGGGCGGCCTGCTGTCGGACACCTACAACAACAACATCGAGAAAGTGCCGCTGGCCGGCGACATTCCGGTGATCGGCAACCTGTTCAAGAACGAGAACCGCACGCGCGCGAAGAACAACCTCATGATGTTCCTGCGCCCCGCGGTGATGCGCGACGGTGCCGCGACCGAGGCCTTCGCCGTCGACCGCTACGACGAGATCCGCGGCATGCAGCAGCGGGTTCAGCCGAATACCGACAACATCATGCTGCGCAATGTGGACGCCGCCCCCGTGCTGCCCGAACAACCGCTGACGCGCGCGCCCAGCCGCAGCGGCAGCACCCGCATGGAAGGCACCCAGCTCATCCCGCCGCCGCAGCCCGCCGTGGACAGCCGCAAGCTGGCGCCAAGCCCCCTGCGCGGCGCCCTGCCCCCCACCGCAGACCCGGTGACCTCGCGCGAACTGCCTTGATACTGTCCTGATGTCCATGCGCTACCCCCTGCCCTACGCCTTCGCACGCAGCCAGCAGCTGTTGCTCGAGGAGACCGACGACGGCCGCTACACGCTGTGGATGTCGAGCCACCCGGCGCGCAGCGCGGTCGGCGAGGTGTCCCGCAAGTACGGCGTGCGGGTCTTCGAGGTGCTGGCTGACGGCCCGCTGGCGCAGCGCATCAGCGCGGCCTATGCGCAGGGCGAGTCGAGCGCCGCAGCGGTGGTGAGCGAGGTGCAGAGCGACGCCGACCTCTCGCGCATGATGCAGGAGCTGCCGGCTGTCGAAGACCTGCTGGAAAGCGCGGGCGACGCGCCCATCATCCGGATGCTGAACGCGCTGCTCACGCAGGCCGCGCGCGATGGCGCCAGCGACATCCACATCGAGCCCTACGAGCGCACCTCGTCCGTGCGCTTTCGCATCGACGGCACGCTGCGCGAGGTGGTGCAGCCCAACCGCGCGCTGCACGCCGCACTGATCTCGCGCCTGAAGATCATGGCCGACCTCGACATCTCCGAGAAGCGGCTGCCGCAGGACGGGCGCATCTCGCTGCGCATCGGAACGCGCGCGGTCGACGTGCGGGTGTCGACGCTGCCGAGCGCGCACGGCGAGCGCGCGGTGCTGCGCCTGCTGGACAAGAGCGAATCGAAGCTCACGCTCGAATCGGTGGGCATGCAGGGCGACACGCTGAACCGCTTCGAGAAACTCATCGCGCAGCCGCACGGCATCATCTTGGTAACCGGCCCGACCGGCTCGGGCAAGACCACCACGCTGTATGCCGCGCTTGCCCGGCTCGACGCGAGCCGCAGCAACATCATGACGGTGGAAGACCCCATCGAATACGAGTTGCCGGGCGTGGGCCAGACGCAGATCAACGCCAAGATCGAACTCACCTTCGCCAAGGCCCTGCGCGCGATCCTGCGGCAAGACCCGGACGTGATCATGATCGGCGAAATCCGCGACTTCGAGACCGCCCAGATCGCCATCCAGGCCTCGCTGACCGGCCACCTGGTGCTCGCCACGCTGCACACGAACGACTCCGTCAGCGCCGTCACGCGCCTGACCGACATGGGCGTGGAGCCCTTTCTTCTCAGCTCTTCGCTGCTGGGCGTGCTCGCGCAGCGGCTCGTGCGCAAGGTGTGCACCTCGTGCGGTGGAGCGGGCTGCGAAGCCTGCGGCCAGACCGGCTACCAGGGTCGCACCGGCATCTTCGAGCTGCTGGTGGCGGACGAGACCGTGCAGGGCCTGATCCACAGCAAGGCGGCCGAGAGCGAACTGCTGCAGGCAGGCGCGCGCGGCGGCCTGCGCCTGATGCGCGAGGACGGCGAACGCCTGGTGCAGGCCGGCATCACCTCGCGTGCCGAGTTGCTGCGCGTGACCCGCGACTAGCCGGCCACGCACCCCGGCCCCGCCCATGCCCGCCTATTCCTTCGAAGCCATCGATGCCAGCGGCCAGTCGCGCGAAGGCGTGCTCGAGGCCGACACCGCACGCAGCGCGCGCAGCCTGCTGCGGGCGCAGTCGCTCATTCCGCTGTCGGTCAAGCCGGTCGGCAGCGATCACGTCAACGGCACCGGCCAGCGCAGCGTGCTCTCCCGCTGGCTGGGTGGCGGCAAGCGCGTCTTCAATTCGACCGGCCTTGCGGTGTGGACGCGGCAGCTCGCGGGCCTCGTCTCTTCGGGCCTGCCGCTGGAGCGCGCGCTCACGGCGCTCACCGACGAAGCCGAATCGGAGCCGCAACGCAACCTCGTCGCGTCGCTGCGCGCCGAAGTCAACGCGGGCTCACCGTTCGCGCGCGCGCTATCGGCGCATCCGCGCGAGTTCTCGCCCATCTACACGGCCGTGATCGGCGCCGGAGAGCAGAGCGGCAACCTGGGCCTCGTGCTCGACCGCCTCGCCGACGACCTCGAGGAACGCCAGGCGCTGCAGCAGAAGCTGATCGGCGCAGCGCTGTACCCGGCCATCGTCACGCTGGTGGCGATCGTGATCGTGATCTTCCTCGTGAGTTATGTGGTGCCGCAGGTGGCTCAGGTGTTCGCGGGCACCAAGCGCTCGCTGCCATTTCTCACCACCGTGATGCTTTCGCTGAGTGCCGGCGTGCGCAACTACGGCTGGTGGATGCTGGCCGCCGTGATCCTCGCCGGTATCGGTGCACGGCTGGCGCTGGCGCAGGAAGCCCTGCGCCTGAAGTTCGACGCGATGTGGCTGAAGCTGCCGCTGGTGGGCAAACTCGCGCGCGGCTACAACGCGGCTCGCTTCGCGAGCACGCTCGCCATGCTGGCCACGGCCGGCGTGCCGATCCTGCGCGCGCTGCAGGCGGCCTCCGAGACGCTGGGCAACCGCGCGATGCGCGCCGACGCGCTCGACGCGCTGGTGCTGGTGCGCGAAGGTGCGCCGCTGGCCTCGGCGCTGGCACAGAAGAAACGCTTTCCCGGCCTGGTGTCGATGTTCGCGCGCCTCGGCGAGCAGACCGGCACGCTGCCGCTGATGCTGCAGCGCGCCGCCAACCAGCTCGGCGCCGAAGTGCAGCGCCGCGCGATGCATCTCGCCACCATCCTCGAGCCCTTGCTCATCGTGGCAATGGGCGGCGTAGTGATGCTGATCGTGCTGGCCGTGATGCTGCCTATCATCCAGCTCAACCAGTTCGTCAAGTGACGGCTGCCGCCAAGCAGGACGTACGCACCATGCCCGTAACCCTCGAAGACAAGCTCGTGGTCGCGATCTCCTCGCGCGCCCTGTTCAACCTCGAAGAAGAAAACAAGGTCTTCGAGGCCGGGGACAACGAGGGCTACATGAAGCTGCAGCTCGACCGCATCGACGTGCCGGCCGCGCCGGGCATCGCCTACTCGCTGATCCGCAAGCTGCTGCGCTTCAACGAAGACGGCGTGCAGCGCGTCGAGGTGGTGATCCTGTCGCGCAACGACCCGGTCTCGGGCATGCGCATCTTCAAGTCGAGCGCGGCGGCCGACATCCGGCTGCAGCGCGGCGTGTTCACGCAGGGCCGCCCGCCTTTCGGCTACCTGCGCCCGCTGCGCGCGCACCTGTTCCTTTCGGTCAACGCTCAGGACGTGCGCGAGGCGCTCAACGCCGGCTTCCCGGCCGCGCGCGTGCTGGTCGAATCGGTGAAGGCCAGCGATGCATGGCCGAACGAAGTGCGCATTGCCTTCGACGGCGACGCGGTGCTGTTCTCCGACGAGGCCGAGCGCGTGTTCCAGGCCGAGGGCCTCGACGCTTTCCAGGCGCATGAAACCAGCAAGGCCGACCTGCCCCTGCCCGAAGGCCCGTTCAAGCCGCTGCTGATGGCATTGCACCGCCTGCAGATGGCCGGCAACGCGCAGATGCGCATCCGCACAGCGCTGGTCACCGCGCGCAGCGCCCCGGCGCACGAGCGCGCGATCCGCACGCTGATGAAGTGGAACATCCGCGTCGACGAGGCCATGTTCCTCGGCGGCCTGCCCAAGGGCGAGTTCCTGCGCGAGTTCGAGCCTGATTTCTTTTTCGACGACCAGACCGGGCACGTCGATGCGGCTTCGCGGCATGTGCCGGCGGGGCATGTGAGCAGCGGGATCAGCAACGAGTCCTGAACGCGGCGGCTGAACCTGGCATCAGGCCGCACCGCGCCCATCTTCCATGGTTTCTTGTGCCATCGCATGGCGCCGCATTGTCACGCGGCCGACTTCATAGCGTCACCGCAAGTTAACAAGTCGGTCACGGGTTCTCCCTAGTCTTGTGGCTCGGGCATGCACACCTGTCGCACGCCCTCCAGAACGACATCACAGAGGACCAACCCATGCGAGTTCCTTTCCCGCACACGGGGCTTGCGCCCGTGCTGCTCCTGGCATGCGCGCTCTCGGCCTGCGGTGGTGGTGGTGGTGGTGGTGGCGGCTTCTTCGGTGGCACGCCAGCGACCACACCGCCCCCCACGGCAACCACCCCGCCCGACACGAGTGTCAAGTCCGAGATGCGCTGCGCGCCGTGAGCGTCGCCCGACGCCGCTGACGCCACCGCCACATCGCCAGGACCCCCCACCCCACCATGACTTCCCGTCGCAAATTCCTCACGGGTGCCGCCACCACCGGCCTTGCCGCCACCGCGATCAACGTCCTCCCGCCGAGCATTCGCCGCGCGCTCGCCATTCCCGCCAACAACAAGACCGGCACCATCCAGGACATCGAGCACATCGTGATCCTCATGCAGGAGAACCGTTCGTTCGACCACTACTTCGGCACCCTCAAAGGCGTGCGCGGCTTCGGTGACCCCCGACCGATCGCGCTGCCCAACGGCAGGCCCATCTGGTATCAGCCCGACGAGTCCGGCAGCTATGTCCTGCCCTATCACCCGGGCGTCGGCGATCTGGGGTTCAAGTTCATCGACGACCTGAATCACAACTGGAACGGTGGACACCAGGCATGGAACAAGGGGCGCCACGACGCGTGGATCCCGGCCAAAGGCATCCAGACCATGGTTCACATGACGCGCGAGGACATCCCCTTCCACTACGCGCTGGCGGATGCCTTCACGATCTGCGACGGCTACCACTGCTCCCTGCTGGGCCCCACCGATCCCAATCGATACTACATGTTCAGCGGCTGTTGCGGCAACGACGGCACCGGCGGCGCCACAGGCGGCCCCGACATCTCGAACGGCGAGACGGGCAACTACAGCTGGACAACCTACCCCGAGCGACTCGAGGCGGCAAGGATCTCCTGGAAGGTCTACCAGGATATCGGGGGCGGGCTCGATGCAGGCGGGGGTTGGGGCTGGAATGGCAGCAAGCCCTACATCGGCAACTACGGCGACAACTCGTTGCTCTATTTCAAGCAATACCGTGCTGCCAAGCCGGGGGATGCGCTGTACGACAAGGCGCGCACCGGAACCGAAATCGCCAGGAGCGGAACCCTCTTCGACCAACTCAAGGCCGACGTCGCCAACAACACGCTGCCGCAGGTGTCGTGGATCGCAGCGCCCGAAGCCTACACGGAGCATCCCAACTGGCCGGCAAACGGCGGTGCCTGGTACATCGACCATGTCCTGCAGGCGCTGACCTCCAATCCGGAGGTGTGGAGCAAGACCGCGCTGTTCGTCACCTACGACGAGGACGGCGGGTGGTTCGACCACACACCGACGCCCTTCGCGCCTTTCTCGAACAACCAGGGCCTGTCTACGGTCAGCATCGCCAACGAGTACCACACCGACGGGCTTCCATTCGGCCTCGGTGTGCGGGTTCCGATGCTGGTGATTTCGCCCTGGTCCAAGGGTGGCTGGGTCAATTCCCAAGTGTTCGACCACACCTCGCTCGTTCGCTTCATCGAAGCCCGGTTCGGCGTCCGTGAAGACAACATCTCGCCCTGGCGTCGTGCCGTCTGCGGCGATCTGACTTCGGCGTTCGATTTCGCCGCCCCGGATTCGATGGCTGCGACGTTCCCGGCCACCATCGGCTACGAGCCGCCCACGACGAACCGCAGCTACTACACGGCGCAAGTCCCCGACGAGCAGAAGCTGCCGCGACAGGAACCCGGCCAGCGCCCCGCGCGCCCGGTCCCCTACGAATTGTTCGTGCACGGCCGCAGCGACGTTTCTGCCAGCAAGTTCTGGCTCGACTTCGGAAACACCGGCGGCGCGACCGCGGCGTTCCATGTCTACACCGGAAACGGCACGGACGGCCCATGGGTGTACACCGTCGGAACGGGGAAAAAGCTCTCCGACTACTGGAGCACCGTCGCCACGAAAGACGTCACGAAAGGCATCTACGACCTTAGCGTCTACGGCGCCAACGGCTTCCTGCGCCGGTTCGTCGGCGACATGTCGACCACGGCCGGCGTGGCCTACGCCAATCCCGAAGTGGCGGCCTGCTACGACATCACCAATCGCAACATCCGGTTGACGCTAAGGAATTCGGGCAATGCGTCGTGCCGCATGACGGTGGCCAACAGCTACGGCAGCGCAGCCTCCCGCAACTTCACCCTGGGTGCCGGTGCCAGCATCGACGACTATTGGGACCTGAGCGCGAGCGACGGTTGGTACGACCTGTCCGTCACCGCCGACATCGACGACAGCTTTCTCCGGCGCTTCGCAGGGCATGTCGAGAACGGCAAGCCGAGCAAGTCCGACCCCAAGCTGGGACTGGAGCCGCCTGCGGTGATTCCAGCGCCGCAGCGCGCGACGCTGAAGGCCCTGAAAGCCAGCATCACCAAGGGAAGCACCCTCGATTTCAGCTACAGCGTGCCGGACAAGGACGTCGACGCGAAGAACTGGATCGGTGTCTTCTCGTCATCCCTTGCGGCACCTGTATCACCCTCCCTGGCCTGGCAATACGCACCCAACGCCAAGGGCCAAATAACGATGGGGACGGACAAGCTCAACGCCGGTACCTACAAGGCATGGTTCCTGGCCAAGGACGGCTATGGCTTTCTGGCCGGGCCCGTGGACTTCACGGTGACCTGACGAAGGCAACGCGCGTCGTGCATCGCATGGCAACCGGCGGGCACGACGGCCAGCGACCCGGCCATGGGCTTGCCCGACCTCTGATGCGGCATGCATGATTCGCCCCGCGCCCCGGCGGCGCGAGGGGAAACATGCACGCCAAGGTCATTCGCTATTTCGTCGAGGTGGTTCGCGCGGGCTCGATCCGCAAGGCGGCCGAGCAGCTGCATGTGGTGCCCACGGCGGTCAACCGGCAGATCCTCAACCTCGAGGAAGAGCTGGGCGCCCCGCTCTTCGAGCGCATCCACAACACGCTGAAGCTCACGCCCGTGGGCGAGATCGTGCTGGCCCACGCGCGCGGCACGCTGCACGAGTTCGACCTGGTGCGCCAGCGCATCGAGGCCGTGCGCGGACTGCGCCAGGGCGAGGTCACGCTCGCCACCACCGCCGGCCTGGCCGACGCCTTCCTGCCGGCCGTGGTGCAGCGCTTTCGCGAGGCGCACCCCGGCATCCAGCTCAAGCTGCTCGGCCTGCCGATCGCGGCGGTGCTGCGCAGCGTGAGCGAGGGCGATGCCGACCTGGCGCTGGCCTACGACGTGCCCGGCACCGCGGGCTTTCGCACGCTGTTCGCCAGCGAGTGGCCGATCGGCGCGGTGGTGCCGCCCGGACACCCGCTGACCGCGCATGCGACGACGGTACTGGCCGAGTGCGTCGGCTATCCGCTGATCCTGCCGGCGCCTTCGCTGTCGATCCGGCCCATCCTCGATGCGGCCTTCGGGCTCTCTGGGATCAGCGCCTCGCCGGTGATCGAGACCACCTCCACCGCGCTCATGCGCCGGCTGGTGCGCCAGGGCGGCGGCATCACGCTGCTCAACCGGCTCGACGTCGACGAGGAGCGGCAGGAAGGCTCGCTGGTCTTCGTTCCGTTGCGCGACGCCGCGCTGCGCGCCCAGACGCTCACGCTCGAAACCCGCGCCGCACAGCCGCCGAGCCCCGCGGCCGAGCTGTTCGCGAACCACGTGGCGGCCAGCCTCGACGAGCTGCTGGCGCCCTGATTTCGCCTTCTCTACCCGTCCACTTTTTGTGCACAGGGCAGGTCATTTATTGACTTTGCGCGTGCGAACGCATCGCTCCTAGACTGCCGCGCCGGTTCATCGGCAGGAAAGGTCCACATGCTTTCGAACGATAAAAAGACCCCCGCAGGAGACGGCGAAGGGGTCGACCAGAAGCTTCCCCTCGGCCGCTGCGGCGCGCTGAGCCTGCAGCACGTGCTCGTGATGTACGCGGGCACGGTGGCGGTGCCGCTCATCGTGGGCGGCGCGCTCGGCCTCTCCAAGGCCGACATCGCCTTCCTCATCAACGCCGACCTGCTGGCGGCCGGCATCGCCACGCTGGTGCAGGCCATCGGCTTCTGGCGCTTCGGCATCCGCATGCCAGTGATGATGGGCGTGACCTTTGCGGCGGTCGGCCCGATGATCGCCATCGGCATCGATCCCTCGCTGGGCCTGCCCGCGATCTACGGCGCCACCATCGTGGCGGGCGTGTTCGGCATGCTGGTAGCGCCGCTGATGGGGCGCGTGCTGGGCGTTTTTCCTCCCCTGGTGACGGGCACGGTCATCACGCTGATCGGCGTGTCGCTCATGGGCGTGGCCATCAACTGGGCCGCGGGCGGACAGCCCACCGCGACCCGCATGATCGACGGCGTGGCGCACGCGGTGGCCAACCCCGCCGACGGCGAGCCGGTGAACCTGGCGATCGCGGCGGCGGTGCTGCTGGTGATCATCGCGATCACGCGCTTCGGCAAGGGCCTCGTCGCCAACATCGCAGTGCTGCTGGGCATCGTCTTCGGCGTCGGCCTGTCGCTGGCGCTCGGGCGCATGCACTTCGACGGGCTGGCCGAGGCCAGCTGGGTCGCCGTGACCACGCCCTTCCACTTCGGCATGCCGCGCTTCGAGCTCACGGCCATTGCCTCGATGTGCATCGTGATGCTGATCACGCTGGTCGAATCCACCGGCATGTTCCTCGCGCTAGGCGAAATCACCGGCCGCAAGGTCGGCACCGACGCGCTCACGCGCGGCCTGCGCGCCGACGGCCTGGGCACGGTGATCGGCGGCGTGTTCAACACCTTTCCGTACACCTCGTTCTCGCAGAACGTGGGGCTGGTGACGGTGACCGGCGTGCGCTCGCGCTACGTGGCGGCCGGTGGCGGCGTGCTGCTCATCGCGCTCGCGCTCTTCCCGAAGATCGCGCACGTCGTGGCCTCGGTGCCGCAGTTCGTGCTGGGCGGTGCGGGCATCGTGATGTTCGGCATGGTGGCGGCCACGGGCGTGCGCATCCTCGGCGAGATCGACCATTCGCAGAACCGCCACGCGCTGTACGTGATCGCGATCTCCATCGGCCTGGGGCTGATCCCCACGCTGTCGCCGAACTTCTTCCAGCACTTTCCGGCATGGACGCATCCGCTGACGCACAGCGGCATCGTGCTGGGCACCTGCGCAGCGGTGCTGCTCAATCTTTTCTACAACGGCGTGCTGTCGAGGGAGCGATCCTTCACACTGGCGGCGCGCACCTCGCATGGGACCGAATGACATCATGAACACATCCACCATCGCCTCCTCCTCGTCACCGCATCCGCTGCGCATCGTCCGGCATGCCGACGTGCTGGTCACCATGGACGCCGTGCGGCGCGAGATCCCGGATGGCGCGGTGGTGATGGAGGGGCCAGCAATCGCCTGGGTCGGCGAGACCGCGCAGTTGCCGGCGGTGTACCTCGAAGCCCTGCGCGAAGGCCGCGCCGAAGCCATCGACATGCACGGCCACGTGGTGATGCCCGGCCTGGTCAACACGCACCACCACATGTACCAGAGCCTCACGCGCGCGGTGCCCGAGGCGCAGGACGCCGAACTCTTCGGCTGGCTCACCAACCTCTACCTGCTGTGGGCGCGGCTCACGCCCGAGATGATCCGCGTGTCCACGCAGACCGCGATGGCCGAGCTGATGCTCTCGGGCTGCACCACCACCAGCGACCATCTCTACCTGTTTCCCAACGGCTCGCGGCTCGACGATTCGATCGAGGCGGCTGACGCCATGGGCATGCGCTTCCACGCAGCGCGCGGCAGCATGAGCGTGGGCCGTAGCGCCGGCGGCCTGCCGCCCGACAAGGTGGTGGAGACCGAGGAAGCGATCCTGCGCGACAGCGAACGGCTCATCGACCGCTGGCACGACGCCTCGCGCCATTCCATGCGCCGCATCGTGCTCGCGCCATGCTCGCCCTTCTCGGTGTCGCGCGACCTGATGCGCCTGTCGGCCGAACTCGCGCGCGAGCGCGGCGTGTCGCTGCACACGCACCTGGCCGAGAACGACAACGACGTGGCCTATTCGCGCGAGAAGTTCGGCATGACGCCGGCCGAGTACGCCGAAGACCTCGGCTGGGTCGGCCGCGACGTGTGGCACGCGCACTGCGTGAAGCTCGACGAGGCCGGCATCGCGCTCTTCGGCCGCACCGGCACCGGCGTTGCGCACTGCCCCTGTTCCAACATGCGACTGGCTTCGGGCATCGCACCCCTCGGCGCGATGCGCCGCGCGGGCGTGCCGGTGGGGCTGGGCGTGGACGGCAGCGCGTCGAACGACGGCGCGCACATGCTGGGCGAGGCGCGGCAGGCCATGCTGCTGCAGCGCGTGGGTTACGGCCCGGCCGCGATGACGGCGCGCGAGGCGCTGGAGATCGCCACGCTGGGCGGCGCACGCGTGCTGGGCCGCGACGACATCGGCGCCATCGCCCCCGGCATGTCGGCCGACATCGTGGCCTTCGACATGCGCGGCGTCGCCCACGCGGGCGCTGGGCACGACCCGGTGGCGGCGCTGGTGTTCTGCACGCCGGCCTCGGTGTCGCTGAGCGTGATCGGCGGCACGGTCCGCATCCGCGATGGCGAATTCACCGGGCTCGAGCTGCCGCCGCTGCTGGCAAGGCACCGCGACCTGGCGCGCACGCTGTACGAAGCCGCGCGGCACCCGCACACTGCCTGACCCCGGCCTGACTTGCTTCCAAGTTTTCGGCAGCTCCGGCTGTGCACCTTCGAGGTAGGCAGCAACCCTGATTGCCAACGCCGGAGCCCCTCCGCAGAATCCGGCCACAAATAGAACGAGCGTTCGATTTTGTGGCTGACCACCCCGTCGGCCTTCCCAAGATTCACAACGACAGGGAACTCCCCGATGAAGCGCAGAGACATCCTCAAATGGTCCGCCTCGGCGGGCGGCCTGGCCCTGCTGGCCGGCAAGACCTCCACCGCCTCGGCGGCACTGCCGGTGCTCAAGCCCACGCTGCCGCAGAAGATCGACCCGATCAGCGCCACGCTGCGGCGGCTCGAACTGGTGGGGCGGCAGGCGACCTATCTCTGGACCGAATCGCACATCAACCTGGCCGGGGTGCCGATGGGCGCGGTGGTGCCCGCCACCGAACTGCCGGCGCTGGAGCACCAGCTCAAGACCATCGCAAAGGCGCTGGAAGCCGTCACCAATTTCGCGGCCTCGTTCGCCACCAGCGCGCTGGCCTCGGGCAGCCTGCAGTCGCTCGACAACCTGCGCACGCGGCTGGCCGGCCTGCAGGCCAGCTTCGACCAGCTGCTGGCCGCCAACGGCGGGCTGGCGACGCTGCCGGCCGCGGTGCTGGCGCTGTTGGGCACGCTCACCGGCACGGCGGGCGACATCGCGACGCAGCTCAAGCAGATCCACCACGACCTGCTGTCGCAAGGCCCGCTGGGCGCGCTGAACGGGCCGAAGACGGTGGCGCAGTACGACGCGCTCTTCGTCACCATCGAGAAGCCCGCCATCTCGCAGCTGCTGCACGACAACGACCTGTTCGCTGCGATGCGCGTGTCCGGGCCCAACCCGATGCTGATCCAGCGCGCGACCACGCTGCCGGCCAAGTTTCCGTTGAACGACGCGCAATACCGGCAGGTGATGGGCGCCGGCGACAGCCTCGCCGACGCGGCCGCCTCAGGCCGGCTCTACATCCTCGACTACGAAGGCCTGGGCGACATGGCGCCGGCCGGACCGCAGGTCAAGCCGCTCACGGGCACGGGCTACATCCATGCGCCCATCGCGCTGTTCGCGCGGCCGAAGACCGGCCGCTCGCTGGTGCCGGTCGCCATCCAGTGCGGGCAGGACCCGGCCGCGAACGCGCTCTTCCTGCGCGTGGACGACACGGCCAACGCCGAGGCGTACTGGGCCTGGCAGTCGGCCAAGACCGTGGTGCAGGTGGCCGACTTCAACTACCACGAGATGTTCGTGCACCTGGGTCGCACGCACCTGATGTCGGAAGCCTTCGCGATGGCCACGCAGCGCCAGCTGGCGACCGCGCACCCGCTGAGCCGGCTGCTGTCGCCGCACCTCGAAGGCGCGATGTTCATCAACGAGGCCGCGACGCTGATCATCATGGCGCCGCTGACCACGGGCGACGTGATCCTCGCCGCGCCCATCGAGACGCTGCAGCAGCAGTGCGGTCGCGACCGGCTGGCCTATGACTTCTACGACCGCATGATGCTGCCCAACGACCTGCGCACGCGCGGCGTGGACGACACGACGGCGCTGCCCGACTATCCCTATCGCGACGACGCGCTGCTGGTGTGTAACGCGATCGCGCAGTGGGTGGGCGACTACGTGGCCACCTACTACCTGAGCGACGCCGACGTGACCGGCGACTACGAACTCAAGGCCTGGGCCACCGAACTGGCCACCAGCGGCAAGGTGCACGGATTCCGCGCGATCGCCACGCGCGCACAGCTGATCGACGTGCTCACCGCCATCATCTTCAATGCCAGCGCGCAGCACGCGGCCGTGAACTTCCCGCAGTATTCGGTGATGACCTATGCGCCCTTCAGCGCGGGCACGGAAGGCACGCCAGCGCCGACAAGCAGCGCGGGGCAGAGCGAAGCGAACTGGTCGCAGATGCTGCCGTCACGGCTGGCGGCGCAGGAGCAGATCCTGCTGTTCCACATCCTCGGCGGCGTGTACTACCGGCCGCTGGGCGAATACAAGGACAACGTGTTCCCGCACCTGCCGGTGCTGCTCGACCCTGCCATCGCGGGGCAAGGCGGGCCGCTGGAGCGCTTCCGCAATGCGCTCGCCGGCATCGAGACCACCATCAGCCAGCGCAACGCCACGCGTGCGCGGCCCTACGAACATCTGCTGCCGAGCCGGATTCCGTCCAGCACGAACATCTGATTCAGCGCCGCATGGTGTCGAGCTGGGTGACGGGCGCGCTGTCGTTGCCCCACGAGCCGCGCACGTAGGTGAGCACGGCCGCGACCTCGGCGGCATCCAGCGTCTGGCCGAACGGCGGCATGCCGTAGGGGCGCGGATTGCCGGAGGTCGAGGGAAGGAAGCCGCCGTGCGAGATCACCTGGATCAGGTTGGTGGGCCGGGCCATGTTGACGGCGCGGTTGCCCGCCAGCGGCGGATAGGCGCCCGCCGCGCCCTGCCCCTGGTCGCCGTGGCAGTAGGCGCAGCGCTGGTCGTAGATCTTCGCGCCGCGCGCCATGGTGCCGGCATCGCGGCGGATGGGGGCCTTCGCGGCAGTGGCCGTCGCCTCGGGCTTCGGCGCATCGGGCAGGTCCTTCAGGTAGCCCGCCATGGCCGTGAGGTCGGCCTCGCTCAGGTACTGCGTGCTGCGGAACACCACGTCGGCCATCGGCCCCATGACCGATCCGCGCGGCGCGGTGCCGTTCTTGAGCAGCGCCACCACGTCGGCGGCGGGCCAGTCGGCCACGCCGGCCTCGTGCGGATCGGTGAGCGATGGCGCATACCAGTTCTCGACGGCGATGAGGCCGCCCGATAGCCCCAGCTTCGTCTCGGTCGCGCCCAGCGAATTGCGGCTGCCGTGGCAGGCGATGCAGTGGCCCAGGCCGTTGACCAGGTAGGCGCCACGGTTCCACTCGGCCGGCTTGCCTGCATTGGCCACGAAAGGCTCGGGCTTGAACGAGAGCGCGCGCCATACGGCCAGCGCCGCCTGCGTGTCGTAGGGGAAGCTCAGCCGGTGCGCCCTGTTCGGCTCGGGAGCGGGCTGCACGCTGCGCAGGAAGGCGTAGATCGCGTCCGAGTCCTCGCGCGTCACCTGCGTGAAGTTGGGGTACGGAAACGCCGGGTACAGCAGCCGCCCGTCCTTGCTGCGGCCGTTGTGCATCGCGCGCCAGAAGTGCGCGCTGCTCCAGCTGCCGATGCCGGCCTTGTCGTCGGGCGTGAGGTTGCTCGAATAGACGGTGCCGAAGGGTGTGTCGATCGGCAGGCCGCCCGCGTAGGGCTGGCCGCCGCGCGTGGTGTGGCAGCCCGCGCAGTTGCCGGCCAGCGCGAGGTAGCGCCCGCGCTCGATGAGCTGCGGCGTGGACTGGAAGTCTTCCGCCTGCGCGGGCAGCGGGTCTTCGCCGCGCAGGTTCATCGCCACGATGCCGCCGGCGGCCGCGGCGCCGAGCACGATAAGCGCGAGCAGTGTTCAGGCCAGGTGTCGCAGTTTCATGATGGGCGCGGCTCCGTCACTTCGGCATGCCGCCGCAGGTCACGGGCAGCGGAGCTGGGAGCGAGGCCACGGGCTTCGTGTCGGCCGGCATCGGCTGCACGGCGAGCCAGCTCGCGACGGCGTTGATGTCGGCGGTGCTCATGCGCCGGCCGATGTCGGCCATGCAATCGGGCGCCGGCGCATGCCGCTCTTTCGTGAGCCAGGCGCCGAGCTGCGACGACACGTACAGCCGCGGCAACCCCAGCAGCCCCGGAATCGCCGGCTGCACCCCCGTGAGCGCCGCGCCGTGGCACTGCACGCAGGCGGGTATGCCGCGCGCCGCGTCGCCTTCGCGCACCAGCTGTCGGCCGCGCTGGAGCTGCTCAGGCGTGGCGTCGCTGTTCGGGGAAATGGGCGGATACGGCAGTTGCAGCCCGGCAAAGTAATCGGCCATCTCGCGCAGGTAGGCGTCCGACAGGTGCTGGACCATGTACGCCATGTCGGTGTTGAAGCGCCGGCCATCGCGAAAGCTCACGAGCTGGTTGTACAGGTAGCCGGCCGGCTTGCCCGCCAGGCGCGGAAAGTAGCCGGCGTTGGTGGTCGCGCCCTCGCGGCCGTGGCAGGCGATGCAGGCGGCCACGCGCTGCTCGATGGTGTCGGGCACGGTGGCGGGCGTTGCGGCATTCACCATGCCCTGCACGAGCAGCAGACCGAGCGCGAGGAGCCGGAACATGCTCTTCATGTGCCGGCAACGTAGTGCACCAGCGTGATCAGACCCGCAATCAGCAGCAGCACCATCACCAGCGCCACGCCGATCAGCGGCAGGATGCCGACCTGCGCCGTCCGCCTCTCGGCATCGGCCCGGCGGCCGCCCAGCCCGATGAAACTCCAGAGAACGGCGCGCACCGCGCGCAAGAGATTCGACATGGGGTCGAGTGTGGCCCAGGCGGGCCGGAAAAAACAGATGCAGATTCGCTCCAATTGACCGGTGCAGATCGACCGGTGCAGATAAAGTGCCTCCGAACGAACACCCCCCAGCGATGAAGAGATACGAAGCCCTGGCCGCCGACATCGAGGCCTCGATCCGCAACGGCACCCTGAAGACCGGCGACCGCCTGCCCTCGGTGCGCCACACCGGCCAGACCCGCGGGGTCAGCGCATCGACCGTCTTCGAGGCCTACTACCTGCTCGAAGCGCGCGGCCTGGTGCGCGCACGCGACCGCTCGGGCTACTACGTCACCGGCGGCGGCCTGCGCGATGCACCGCCCGAATCGACCCTCACCTCGCGCCCCGCCGACGGGCCGCGCTCGCTCGAGGTGAGCGACAAGGTGTTCGACATCCTCGAAGCCAGCATGTCGCGCAAGGTCGTTCCCTTCGGCTCGGCCTTTCCGAGCCCGCTGCTCTTTCCGCTGGCACGGCTCGGGCAGTTCATGGCGGCCAGCGCCAGGTCGCTAGACCCGTGGAGCACGGTGGACGACCTCACGCCCGGCAGCGCGGCGCTGCGCCGGCAGATCGCGCTGCGCTACCTGGCCGACGGCATGACGGTGCCGGCCGATGAGATCGTCGTGACCAACGGCGCGCTCGAGGCGCTGAACTTGTGCCTCTCGGCAGTGACGCGGCCGGGCGACGCGGTGATCGTCGAGTCGCCCACTTTCTACGCGGCGCTGCAGGCTCTGGAACGCATGGGCCTGCGCGCCGTCGAGGTGCCGACGCATCCCGGCGAAGGCATCGACCTGGAGGCGCTGGAGCTGGCCATCTCGGCGCACAAGCCTGCCGCCTGCTGGCTCATGACCACCTTCCAGAACCCGCTGGGCAGCCTGATGCCCGATGCGAAGAAGAAGGCGCTGGTGGAACTGCTCGCACGCCACGGCCTGCCGCTGATCGAGGACGACGTGTACGCCGAGCTCTACTTCGGCGAGCGACGCCCCCCACCGGCCAAGGCCTTCGACACGCAGGGGCTGGTGCTGCACTGCTCGTCGTTCTCGAAATGCCTGGCGCCGGGCTATCGCATCGGCTGGACCTCGGCCGGAGGCTTCGCACGCAAGGTCGCGCGGCAGAAGCTCACGACCACGCTGAGCACCTCGGCCCCCGCGCAGCTGGCGCTCGCGGGCTATCTCGAGAAGGGCGGCCTCGACAAGCACCTGCGCAAGCTTCGGCAGACGCTGGCGATGCAGCAGGCCACCTTCGCGCAGGCCGTGGGGCATTACTTTCCGCCGGGCACGCGTGCGACACGGCCTTTGGGCGGGTACTTCCTGTGGGTCGAGCTGCCGGAGAGAGCGAACGCGCTGGAGATCCATCGCAAGGCACTGGAACGCGGCATCAGCGTCGCGCCGGGCCCGATCTTCTCGGCCACGCGCGCCTTCGGCAATTGCCTCAGGCTGAACTACGGCCCCCCATGGGACGCGCTCAGCGAGCAGGCAATGCAAACACTCGGCCGCCTGATCGCCGAAGCGTCCTGAACAGCAGGAAGGAAGCGATGCTCACGTTCACCAGGTTCCAGCCGATGCCGTTGATGAAGGCCGCGTGGTAGCTGCCCGTGAGGTCGAACACCTTGCCCGACATCCAGCCGCCCAGCGCCATGCCGAAGAGCGTGAACATCAGCACCGTGCCCACGCGCGCGCCCGCTTCCTGCGGTGGAAAGTGCTCGCGTACGATGATCGCGTAGGAAGGCACGATGCCGCCCTGGAACAGCCCGAACAGCGCCGAGATCACGTAGAGCGGCACCAGGCCGTCGAAGGGCAGGAACAGCAGCAGCGCCACGCACTGCAGCACGCCGCCCAGCAGCAGCGTGCGCAGTCCGCCGATGCGGTCGCAGATGGCGCCCGACACCAGCCGGCTCACGATGCCGAAGCCCAGCATCAGCGACAGCATCATCGCGCCCTGCGCCGGGCCGTAGCCCAGGTCGCCGCAGTAGGCCACGATGTGCACCTGCGGCATCGCCATCGCGACGCAGCAGGCCACGCCGGCCACGCACAGCAGGCCCTGCGCCGTGCCCATGCTCAGGCCGAAGGGGCGCGTCATGTCGCGGACGATCGCCGTGCCCGTTGCCGCGTTGACCGATGCCGGCACGACCAGCGCAGGCGGCCTTGCGCGGAAGAACATGGCCAGCAGTGCCATCGACACGCCGCAGAAGATGCCCATGCCGATGTAGGTCTGGCGCCAGCCCACCGTCTCGACGAAGTGCTGCGCGATCGGCGGCCACACCGCGCCCGCAAGATAGTTGCCGCTCGCGCACACCGCCACCGCGATGCCGCGCCGCTTGACGAACCACAGCGAGGTGTCGGCCACCAGCGGCGCGAAAGCCACCGAGCTGCCGAGCAGGCCGACCAGCAAGGCCTGCGCGATGGTGAAGGACACGATGCCGCCCGAGAGACCCGTCGCGATGTATCCCACGCCCAGGAACACCGAGCCCATCAGCAGCGGCCACATCACGCCGACACGGTCGGCCAGCCTGCCCATCAGCACGCCGCCGAATCCGAAGCCCAGCATCAGCAGCGTGTAAGGCAAAGAGGCGTCGGCGCGCGCGATGCCGAACTCGGCCTGCACCGCCGGCAGCATCACCGACACCACGTACATGCCGCTGCTGCCGACCGTCATGATCAGCAGCGTGAGGCCGAGGCGCACCATGGCGTAGCGGGAGTCGGGCTGGTGGATGGATGGGTTGGGGGGCGTTGTCTCCGCGTGGTTCATTGTTGTCTTCTTTGCTTTCTGTGCGACGGCGTCAGGTGCGCCGCTTCGGTGGCGAGGGCTGTGGATGCACATCGTGCACCACCTGCCCCGCCGTGAGCGTATTGATCGTCTCGCCCACGATGTCCATCAGGATGCGGCTGCGCTCGGCCGTCAGCGACACGGTGAGATGCTGCACGGGCTGGGCGTCGAGGTCGTGCAGCAGGCGCACCATCTTCAGCAGCGGCGCGCCGGTCTCGACCTGCAGCAGCCGCGCGCGCGCCGGATCGGCCACCTCGGCCGTGATCTCCTGTACCACGCGGCCGAACTTCACGCCCTGCGCCATCAGTATCTCGTAGAGCGCGTGCTTGCGCAGCGCGCTGGCCGACACGCGCTTGCCCAGGCGCGCCGGCACCCAGGCCTCGGTGAGCATGACCGGCACGCCGTCGATGCTGCGCAGGCGCAGCGCGTGCACCGCCTTCTCGTCGGGCTCCAGCTGCAGCAGTGCGGCCACGTCGGGCGGCGCCACCGACTGCGCGACCTCCAGCACCTCGACATCGGTTTCGAGCGCTGCCTTGCGCAGGCCGTCGACCAGCCCGAGGCTGGGCCGCGCGCGCACCTGCGGCAGGTCGGCGCGCACGAAAGTGCCGAGCCCGTGGCGGCGCTCGACGAGGCCCAGCGAGGCGAGGTCGGCGAGCGCGCGACGCACCGTGATGCGCGAGACGCCGAAGCGCTCGCACAGCGCCTCTTCCTTCGGCAACGCGCCGGTGGAATAGACGCCGCGCGTGATCTCGTCGCGCAGGACGACGAACAACTGACGGTGCAGCGAAGTGCCGGGGCCGCGTTCGAGCGAGGGAGCGGATGCAGGGGGACGTGCCATGACAGAAGAGAAAGCGAAGGTCGAGCATAGCAAGACGCCCGGATTCCGCGCCCGGCGGGCGGCTTGCGGAATCCGGCTAGTTGTATTTAGAATATAAACACATAAACTCAAACGCCGATGGACAAAGGCCCGCCATGAACTCCACCTCCAAGCCATCCACGCTTCGCCAGCTGCTCGACGCGCCCGGCATGGTGATCGCCCCCGGCGCCTACGACGCCATCGGCGCCCGCCTGATCGAACAGGCCGGCTTCGCCGCCGCCTACATGACAGGCGCAGGCACTTCGGCCGCGCGCGGCTTCCCCGACTTCGGCCTGCTCACGATGAGCGAGATGGTCGACAACGCGGCGGTGATGGCGCGCTCGGTCGCCATTCCGCTCATCGCCGATGCCGACACCGGCTACGGCAACGAGCTGAACGTGACGCGCACCGTGCTCGAGTACGAGGCGCGCGGCGTGGCCGCCATCCACATCGAGGACCAGGTCTCGCCCAAGCGCTGCGGCCATCTCGACGGCAAGGAAGTGGTGTCGCGCGAGGAGTTCGTCTCGAAGATCCGCGCCGCGGTGGAAGCGCGCCGCACGAAGGACTTCATCGTCATCGCCCGCACCGACGCGCGCGCCATGCTGGGCCTGGAAGAAGCCGTCGCCCGCGCCAATGCCGCGCTGCAGGCCGGCGCCGACATGGCCTTCGTCGAAGCCACGCAGACGCCCGAGGAAGTGGCCGCCGTGCCGAAGCAGGTGCACGGCCCCTGCCTGCTGAACGTGGTTCCCGGGGGCCGCACGCCGTTGTTCGACCTGCGCGAGGCCGAAGCCATGGGCTACAAGCTCGCGATCCTGCCGGGGCTGATGCTCAAGGCCGCCATCGAAGCCGGCGACGCCGCGCTGGCCGAGCTCAAGGCGACCTTCAGGGCCCCGACGGTGAACGCCACCGTGGCCCAGACCTTCCGCCGCTTCGGCGCCGACGAATGGGATGCCCTGCGGACACGCTTCAACGCAGGCGCCACCATGGAAAGCCGCTGACATGCCCCGCACCCTGTTCGACAAGCTCTGGGACGCGCACGTCGTGCGCGAGCTCGGCGACGGCTGGGCCCTGCTGCACATCGACCGCCACCTGCTGCACGACCTCTCCGGCCCGCCCGCACTGGCCGAGGTGGCCGCGCGCGGCCTGCCGCTGCACGACCCGGCGCTGGTCTTCGCCACGCCCGACCATGCCGCATCGAGCCAGCCCGGCCGCCTGCCCGGCACCTTCCCGCTCGGCGGCAGGCTGCACGGCGCGCTGGCCAAGCTCAGCGCCGACGCCGGCGTGCGCTTCTACGACCTCGGACAGCCGGGCCAGGGCATCGTCCACGTGATGGGGCCCGAGCTGGGCATCGTGCTGCCGGGGCTCACCGTGATCTGCGGCGACAGCCATACCTGCACCAACGGCGGCCTCGGCGCGCTGGCCTTCGGCGTGGGCTCCTCCGAGAGCACGCACGCGCTGGCCACGCAGACGCTGCGCCAGCAGAAGCCGAAGCGCATGCGCATCCGCTGCGACGGCATGCTGGGCGCCGGCGTCACGGCGAAAGACCTGGCGCTGCACATCATCGGCAAGCTCGGCGCGGCGGCTGGCGTGGGCTACGCGATCGAGTTCGCGGGCGAAGCGGTGCGCGCGCTTGACGTCGAGTCGCGGCTCACGCTGTGCAACCTCACGGTGGAGCTGGGCGCGCGCTTCGGCCTGATCGCGCCCGACGCGCGCACGGTCGAATGGGTGCGCGGACGCAATTTCGCTCCCGCAGGCGCGGCCTTCGACGAAGCCGCCGCGCATTGGCTCTCGCTGGCATCGGACGCCGATGCCGTGTTCGACCGCGAGGAAGCGATCGACGCCACCGCCATCGCGCCGACCATCACCTGGGGCACCAGCCCCGAGGACGCCATCGCCATCGACGGCACCGTGCCCGATCCGGCCACCGCCTCGGACGACGCCTCGCGCGGCGCCATCGAGGCCGCGCTCGACTACATGGGCCTCGCGCCGCGCACGGCCATCGCCGGCACGCCGGTCGACTGGGTCTTCATCGGCTCCTGCGCCAACTCGCGCCTGCCCGACCTGCGCGCCGCCGCCGAAGTGGCGCGCGGGCGTCGCGTGGCCGCAGGCGTCACCGCGTGGGTGGTGCCCGGCTCCGAGAACGTCAAGCGCGCCGCCGAGGCCGAAGGGCTGCGCGAAGTGTTCGAGGCCGCGGGCTTCCAGTGGCGCGAGCCCGGCTGCAGCATGTGCGTGGCCGCCAACGGCGAGCAGGTGCCGCCGCAGGCGCGCTGCGTGTCTACATCCAACCGCAACTTCGTCGGACGCCAGGGCCCCGGCGCGCGCACGCATCTCGCGAGCCCCGCGATGGCCGCGGCCGCCGCGGTCACCGGGCGCATCACCGACGTGAGGACGCTCGCATGACCATGACGCCCTTCACCTCAGTCACCGGCGCCGCCGTGCCCCTGATGCGCGCCAACGTCGACACCGACGTCATCATCCGCATCGAGCGCCTCACCTCGTTCCAGCGCGACCAGCTCGGCCCCTACGCCTTCGAGGCGCTGCGCCTGCGCGCCGACGGCAGCGAAGACCCGGCCTGCGTGCTGAACCAGCCCGTCTTCCGCCAGGCGCCCGTGCTCCTGGCGGCCGAGAACTTCGGCTGCGGCTCTTCCCGCGAAGGCGCGGTGTGGGCGCTGATGGGCCTGGGCGTGCGCTGCGTGATCGCGCCCAGCTTCGGCGACATCTTCTTCAACAACTGCTTCCAGAACGGCGTGCTGCCGCTGCGCCTGCCCATCGCGCAGGTGGAGGCACTGGCGGCGCAGTGCGCAGGCGGGGCGGCGATGAAGGTCGACCTGCAGGCGCAGACGATCACCGCGCCGGACGGAAGCGTCTCGCCCTTCGAGATCGATCCGCTGCGCCGCGAGGCGCTGCTGCACGGCCTCGACGACATCGGTCTCACGCTGAAGGACGACGCGCTGATCCGCGAATGGCAGCAGGCCGACCGCGCACGCCGGCCCTGGGCCTGGCCCGCCGCTCAGGGAGCAGTCGCTTGAGCACGACCGCCGCATCGAGCCCGCTGCGCCGCCATCCGTGGGTGCTGCGCTGGGCCGGCCTGCTCATGCGCGGCCGCCATGCCGGCGACGCGAGCCTGGCCTGCAGCGATGCTGCGCTCGCCCGGCTGCCCGCCACCATCGAGCTGCGCAGCGCGGATTTCGCGCACGGCGCAGCCATGGCACAGCGGCAGGCGGGCGAAGGCGTCGGCGGCAATCGCTCGCCCGCATTGGCCTGGACGGAACTTCCACCGCAGGCCACGCATTGGCTGCTGCTGTGCGAAGACCCCGACGTGCCGCTTCCGCGCGCCATCACGCATGCGCTCGCATGGGGTCCGTCGTCGGTGAATGCGCTGCCCGAAGGCGCCTTGAACGGCGGCCATGCCCCGGCGGGCGTGACGCTGGCGATGAACGGCCTCGGGCGCCTTGGCTACGACGGCCCGCGCCCCCTGCCCGGCCATGGCCCGCACCGCTACGTGTTCCAGCTCTATGCACTCGACGCCGTGCCGCCGCCCGATCTTTCGCGCGAAGACGGCCTGCTGCCCTGGCTGCATGCCCACGCGCTGGCGCGCGGCCGGCTGGACGGCCTCTACCAGCGGGACTGGCGCGGACGGACGGTCGTTGCGTCGCCGCCCTGAGGCAAGGCACCGCGCCGCGCATCCATCGATTCATTCATTCATTCAAAAAACGGAGACAAGATGTTCGATACCCCCTTCAGGCCAGGAAAGCCTCCGCCGATGCGCCCCCTGCTCCCGGCACTGCTGTCGCTCGCGCTCGCGCCGGCGGCATCCGCCCAGGCGAACGGCCACAACGACTGGCACCCGGATCGCCCCGTGACGCTCATCGTTCCCTACACGGCCGGCGGCGGCACCGACGCCACCGCCCGCGCCGTATCCAAGCAGCTCGGCGTGATCTGGAAGCAGCCCGTGGTGGTCGAGAACATGCCCGGCGCGGACGGCCTGATCGGCACGCGCCGCGTGATGGAGGCGAAACCCGACGGCTACACCCTGCTGCTGCAGGTGCCGTCCATCGTGGTCACGAAGTACACGCCGGGCCTCAAGGGCATCGATCCGCTCGCGCGGCTGGAGCCGGTGACGGCGGTGTCGCAATCGCCCGCCGCGGTGGTCGTCAGCGCGAAGCTGCCGGTCAAGACCTTCGGCGAGTTCGTCCGGTACTGCAAGACCGCCGCGCAGCCCTGTTCGCTCGGCACCGGCGAATCGACGGCGCGCATCTCGGCGAAGCAGCTTGCCGCCGAGGCGGGGCTGCCGAACCTGATCGTCGTCAACTACCGCGGCACGGGCGCGATCGTGACCGACATGATCGCCAACAACGTGAACATGGCGTTCACCGGCATCACGGCCGCGCTGCCGCACTACAAGGCGGGCACGCTGAAGATCCTCGCCACGCAGGGCCAGAAGCGTGCGGCCGCGCTGCCCGAGGCGCCGACCACCGCCGAGGCCGGCTATCCGCAGTTCCGCTCGGTCACCTGGTTCGGCCTGTTCGCGCCCAAGGGCACGCCGCCGGCCGTGACGCAGGGCATCGTCGCCGCGCTGCGCGAGGCGGTGAAGGACGCCGACGTGCAGAAGACCATCGCCTCCGCCGGCGCCGAACCGGTGGTCAACGCGCCGGCTGCCTTCGCGGCGCAGGTGCGCGAGGAAAGCGAGCGCATCGACGCGCTCGTGAAGCTCTACCCGCTCGACTGAACCAACCCCGACGAACACTCTCCATGACCACATCCATCCCCGCGCCGTCACAAGCGCGCGACGCCACCGACCCCACGGGCCCCACCGGCCGCCTCGCCCACTGGCTCGCCGGCTTCCGGCTCGACGACGCGCCCACCTCCGCGCGCGAACGCGCCAAGGCGCTCACGCTCGACGGTATCGCGTGCGCGATCGTCGGCGCGCAGCTTCCGTGGTCGCGCACCGCCGCGCAGATCGTGCAGAAGTTCGAAGGCCGCGGCGACCGCACCATCGTCGGCTGGGGCGCCCGCACCAGCGCACCGGGCGCGGCGCTGCTCAACGGCACCTTCATCCAGGGCTTCGAGCTCGACGACTACCACCCGCTGGGGCCGCTGCACAGTGCATCGATCGTGCTGCCCGCGCTGTGGGCCGCCTCCGAGGGCGATGCAAAGGTGAGCGGCCGGCAGTTCCTCGAGGCCGCGCTGGCCGGCTACGAGGTCGGCCCGCGCGTGGGCATGGCGCTGCACGGCGCGCAGATGCTGTCGCGCGGCTGGCACTCGGGCTCGGTGTTCGGCACGCATGCCGCCGCATCGGCGGTCGGCAAGCTGCTCGGGCTCGACGCGGCACGCATCGAGGACGCGCTGGGCCTCGCCGGCACGCAGTCGGCCGGCCTCATGGCCGCGCAGTACGAGGCGATGTGCAAGCGCATGCACCACGGCTTCTCGGCGCGCAACGGGCTCTATGCGGCGGTGCTGGCCGAAGGCGGCTACACCGGCATCAAGCGCGTGTTCGAGCGCGAGTACGGCGGCTTTCTCTCGACCTTCGGCGAGGGCCACGACCCCGACGCATCGAAGATCACCGAGGCGCTGGGCGAGCGCTGGGAGGTGGAGCGCATCGTCATCAAGCCGTATGCCGCGATGGGCGGCATCCACTCGCCGCTCGACGCGCTGTTCGACGCCGGTGCGCAGCGCAAGCTCGTGCCGGAAGAGATCGCGCGCATCGAGGTCGAGGTGAGCCACGCGGTCTACCACCACGGCTGGTGGGTGCCCGAGCGGCCGCTGACGCCCATCGGCGCGCAGATGAACATCGGCTACGCGCTCGCCGTGGCGGTGCTCGACGGCGAAGCGATGGTGAAGCAGTTCGCGCCGGCACGCATCGACGCGGACGACGTGTGGGCGCTGATCCCGCGCATCGAGGTGCGGCACCAGCCCGAGTTCGACGCGGGCGGTCCGCTGAAGCGCGGCCGCGTGCGGCTGGCGGTGACCTTCACCGACGGCCAGCGCATCCAGGTGGAGCGCAATTCCTCGCGCGCCATCGAATCGCCGCAGAGCAGCGACGAGGTCGCGGCCAAGTACCGCACGCTGACCGATGGGCTGATCGATGGCGCGCGGCAGAAGGCCATCGAGGACATGGTCCGCTCGATCGAGGACCTGCCCGACGTGCGCGAGCTGCTCGCGCTGCTGGCGCCGCCCGTGGCCGCGGCTTTCGACTGACACGGCCTTCCCGAAGAACGACGGAGACAAGACACCATGACGCACGCATCCGCACACCTCGACCGCCGCGCGTTCTCGCTGGGCCTGCTGGCGCTCGCGGGCACCGCCGCCCTGCCCGCCCACGCGCAGGCCCCGTGGCCCGCCGCCAAGCCGATCCGCCTCGTGCTGCCCTTTTCCGCAGGCGGCCCCGGCGACACCAACGTGCGCGCCATGGCTCAGGCGCAGGGCAAGCGGCTGAACCAGACCATCATCGTGGACAACCGGCCGGGCGCAGGCGGCATCATCGGCAGCGAGTACGTCGCCAAGAGCGCGCCCGACGGCTACACATGGCTGTCTGCCGGCAACGGCGCCATCGCCAACGCGCTGCTGCGGCCGAAAATGCCCTATGCCGAGACCGACTTGGTGCCCGTGGTGGGCACGAGCACCGCGCCCTCGGTGCTGGTCACCAACGCAAGCGTGCCGGCGAAGAACCTGAAGGAACTGCAAGCCTGGGCACGCACCAGGGGCCGCTTGAACTTCGGCACCGCCGGCAGCGGCAGCACGGGGCATTTCGTGGCGGAGATGGTGGAGTCGGCACTCGGCGTGCCGGTGACGCTGGTGCACTACAAGAGCGGCTCGCAGACGGTGAACGCCATCGTCGGCGGCGAGGTCGACCTGGCTTCGGAGGCGCCCATCGGCGTCGCGGGCTTCGTGCAGTCGGGCAAGCTGCGTGCGCTGGCGCTCGCGGCGCGCGAGCGCACGGGGCCGATGAAACAGGTGCCGACCACGGTGGAGCAAGGCTTTCCGACCATCCTCATGCAGCACTGGGGCGGCATCTTCGCGCCCAAAGGCACGCCGGCCGCGATCCTCGACCGCATCGCCGAAGTGACGGTGCGTGCCTACAGGGAAGACGCCGACCTGATCGCGCAGACCGAGCGCGGGGGTGCGCAGCCGATGCTGCTGGCGCGCTCGGAGTTCGAGAAGTTTCTTGTGGAAGAACGCACGCGCATGGCGCAGATCGTCACTGCGTCGCACATGACGCTGGAGTAGCCAGCTGGAGCCGGGTGTCGGCGGTCAGCGTTGCGGTGCGGTCGCAATCGCCTTGGGCATCGGCACGCCGGGCTTCGTCGGCTTTTCGTCGCACGCGGCCGTCAGCAGGCCGAGGCAGAAGAGAAGGACAAGGGCGGTGCTTCGCATGATGCGGACCATGCTAGGCCCGCGCGGCAACGCGTCAAGTCGGACGCTGCCGCTTTCTTCCCGTCGGTCAGGCGGCAGCGGCGACGGGTCGTTCACCGGCCTGCAGCCGGCGCTCGATGTCTTCCAGCACCTGCGGCAGGTCGGCGACGCTGTCGATCACGTAGTGCGCGCCGGCCGCTTCGAGCGCGGCGGTGGCGCTTGCACGGCGCTCCTGCTGCTGCGTTTCGTCGAGCGCCTGCCATTCGGCCAGCGTGAGACCGTTGGCGTTGCCGCTGACGGCGAGGCCAACGGCCCAGGTGCCGGCGTTCAGGCCCTCCAGCAAGCCGACGCCGGTGTCGTCGACCTTCACCACGGTGTGCGGCGGCCACACGCCGAGGTCGGCGAAGCAGCGGTACATCATGAGCGGCGACGGGCGGCCTTCGGCGAGGTCGCCGGCGCACACGAGGTTGTCGGGCGAGTAGCCGCCGGCCGCGGCGATGGGCACGACCACTTCCATGATCGGGCGGTTGTAGCCGGTGGTGGAGCCGATCTTCAGGCCGCGCTCGCGCGCCGCCTTCACCGCTTCGAGCGCGCCGGGAATGAAGTCGGCGTGGTCGCGCACGCTGGCTGCGTTCATCGGCGTGAAGACTTCGTACAGCCTGTCGGCGTCGGCGTCGCGGAACGCGTGGCCGTGCTTCGCTTCCCACTGCGCGGCGATGCGCGGCAGCGTGCCCAGCGCCTTGATGTGGTCCCACTTGGCCATGCCCATCGGGCCGCGGGCCTCGGCGATGGTGATGTCGATGCCGAACTGCTCGAACAGCTTCACGAAGGCGCCCATGGGCGCGCACGAACCGAAATCGAGGATGGTGCCGGCCCAGTCGAAGACGACGGCCTGGAGCTGGGAGTGGTTGTGGGCGTTCATGGCGACGGGGTATGAATATCTGGAAGAAGAGGCAACGGCGGTGCGGGAGTCACCAGGCGTTGAAGACGTCGTGCGCAATGCCGAAGCCGGTGCTCGCGCCGCTGCCGCTGGTAACCAGCACGAGGCGCGTGGCGTCGTCGGGCGCGTCGATCACGCAGGGCGTGGTCTTCGACGAGGGGTAGACGCCGGTCCAGCGCTCGGTGACCTGCGCGGACTCGAGGTTCAGCGTGCTGCGCAGGTGGCGCAGGATGAGCTGGTCGACCTCCTCCATCGCGAAGGGCTCGGGCGCATCGGCGTAGTGGTGCGAATCGCCGACCACCAGCGAGCCGTCGGCGCTTTGCACCACGATCAGGTGAATGCCGTGCGCGAGCGAGGCGGCCTCTTCCTGCTGCAGGCGCGCGCGCAACGCGGCGGCTTCGGGCAGCGTGCTGTAGCCCTCGTAGCGCGCGAGGCTCAGGTCCATCATCACCGAGCCCGGCAGGCGGAAACCCGCTTCGGGCTTCACGCGCAGCATCTGCAGGCGGCACAGCGTGAGTTCGTGCGCGGCGATGCGTTCGGCGAAGAGGCCGTGCAAGTCGGTGTTGGTGCAGACCACCACGCGCTCTGCGTGCAGCGTGCCGCGCGAGGTGCGCACGCGAGGCGTTTCCACCTCATGCACCGCCTCGCCAAAACGAAAAGTCACGCCGTGCGCCTCGGCCAGCCACTTCGTCAGCAGGCCGATGGCGGTGCGCGATTCGACGCGCAGCTCGTGCGGGCTGAAGAGCACCGAGCGTGCGTCGGCAAGGCTCAGCGCCGGCGCCCTGGCCTGCGCATCCGCCGCATCGAGCAGCTCGCAGCCCTTGCTCATCGGCGTGCGCATGAAGGCTTCGAGCACGTCGTGCGCCTCAGGCCGGTAGGCGGCGAGCCACAGGTTGCGGTGCACGACCTCGATACCCGCCTGCGGTGCCACCTCGTTCCACACGCCGCGGGCGTGCATCGCGCGGCGCCACATGTCGCCCGGCGCCTGGCCGGTGATGGTGATGAAGCCGAAGTTGCGGATCGACGCACCGATGGCCGCCGCGTCGCGCTCGATGACGCAGACCTTCAGGCCACGCTGCACGGCGGTGTAGGCATGGGCCAGGCCGACGATGCCGGCGCCGACCACGATGAGATCGAAGCTGTCTTGGTTGCGAGATTCAGGGTTGCCGGGCATTACCGGTGTCTCCAGGCTTGGGTGCGCTCGAGCGCCCAATGCCCCGCCAGTGCGAACAGGCCCCGACCGACAGCGGCCGTGAGCATGATGAGCGAGGCCATGGCGGCGGCGGGCGCGACGTCGCCGGCATCGTCCATGTTCAGCACGGCGATGGCGGCGAGCGTGGTCTGCGGCGAGTAGAGGAACACGACGGCCGACACGGTCGTCATCGCATTGACGAAGAAATAGCCACCCACGTTGAGCACGGTGGGCAGCGCCACCGGCAGGTGCACGCGCCACAGCGTGTACCAGAAGGGCACGCCCATCGACTCGGACACCAGCTCGTACTCGCGGTCGAGCTGGCGCAGCGCGGTGAGCGAGGTGAGATGCGCTACCGAGAAGAAGTGCGCCACGGTGCAGATGACGAGGATGGTCATGCTGCCGTAGATGGCGCGCAGCGGGTTCGAGGGCGAGATGAAGAAGAAGATGTAGCCGACACCAAGCACAAGCCCCGGCACCGCGAGCGGCAGGTTGGCCAGCAGATTGAGCAACTCGCGCAGCAGGCCGAAGTGGCGCGGCTTCTCGACCAGGTAGGCCGATATGAAGGTGATGAGCGCACCCGCCACGGCTGCGCACACGGCCATGCGCAGCGAGTTGAAGTAGCTGTCCCAGCCACCGCCGTCCATGTTGCTGAAGTCGTAGTTCTTGAACGACGGCACGAGGTTGTAGGGCCAGTAGGTGGCCAGCGAGGCGAACACCGCCATGCCGATCATCACGAGGATGGCGCCGGCCGTGAGCACGCAGAACGCCAGCAGCGCACGGTCGCGCACCGGCACGGGCTCTGGCTGGTAGGGCGTGGCGCGCGCCGAGAGCGCCGCGGCCTGCTTGCCGCGCACGTGGCGCTCCACGAGGAACGACAGCACCGCCGGAATCAGCAGCACGAGGCCGACCACCGCGCCCATCTGGAAGTTCTGCTGGCCCACCACCTGCTTGTAGATGTCTGTCGCAAGCACGCCAGTCTGGCCGCCCACCACCTTGGGCACGCCGAAGTCGGTGATGACCAGCACGAACACCACCATCGCGGCCACGATGAGGCCGTAGCGCGACGAGGGCAGCGTCACCGTGCGGAAGATGCGCCAGCGCGAGGCCCCCAGCGTCTGCGCGGCTTCGTACAGGCGGCCATCGGAGGTGGCCATGGCGGTGGTTAGGATCAGCAACGCATGCGGCAGCGTCCAGAACACCGAGCCGAGCACGATGCCCAGCGGGCCGTAGATCGACGCCCCGCCAAGCAGCCCCTTGAACAGGCCCTGGTTGCCGAACAGGTAGACGAGGCTGATCGCGGGCAGCAGCGAGGGCGCCAGCAGCGGTATCAGTGCCACCGCGCGGAGCACGCCCTTGGCCGGCATGCACGACAGCGTGAGTCCGTAGGCATACACATAGGCGATGCCCGTGCAGATCACGGCGCTGATGGCCGCAAGCCCCAGGCTGTTGAAGGCCGACTGCACCAGCGCCGGGTTGTCGAGGTAGCGGGCGAAGTTGGCAAGGCCCACGAAGGCGCCTGCGTGGTCGAAGAAGCTCTGGCCGACCAGTGCGCCGACCGGCAGCGCAACGATCACCACCAGCAGCAGCACGACCAGCAGCACGGCCGCGCCCGTCAGCCAGCGCTCGCGGTCGAATGCGCTGCGGCGCATCGCCATCACCGGCGCGGCGGCGATGACGTCAGGGGAACTGCTCATGCTCAATGCGCCAGCACCGACAGCGCGTTCAGTGGCAGCTGGATGTGCACCATGCTGCTGGGCACCAGCGGCTCGTCGCCGCCGCTGCGCGCATCGGCGGGCAGCTCGGCCTCGATCTCGATGCCCAGCGGCTCGCAGGCGAGCCGGGCGGAGGTGCGGTTGCCGAAGAACTCGGTGTCGAGCAGGCGCGCGGCGAAGCTGTTGGCGCCGAGCTCGGTGCCGAAGCGCTTCACGACGACGTGCTCGGGGCGGATGCCCACGGTCGCCTGCGCACCGACGCTGAGGTTGCCGGGCGCGCAAAGCAGCTCGCTGTCGCGCACGCGCACCTTGCCGTCAGCCAGCACCGTGGCCGGCAGCATGTTCATGCGGCCCACGAAGCCGGCCACGAAGCGGGTGCGCGGCTGGTGGTACAGCTCGTCGGGCGTGCCGGCCTGCTCGATGCGGCCGTTGTGCATCAGCACCACGCGGTCGGCCATCGAGAGGGCTTCTTCCTGGTCGTGCGTGACCATGATGGTGACGATGCCCAGGCGCTTCTGCAGCGAGCGGATCTCGCTGCGCAGCGTGGCGCGCACCTGCGCGTCGAGCGCGGACAGCGGCTCATCGAGCAGCAGCAGGCGCGGGTTGGGTGCGAGCGCGCGCGCCAGCGCGATGCGCTGCTGCTGGCCGCCCGAGAGCTGCACGGGGTACTTGTCGGCATGCGCAGCAAGCCCGACCAGGTCGAGCATCTCGCGCGAACGCTTGGCCATCTCGCGGGCCAGCGCACCCGTGGGATGCAGGCCGTAGGCGATGTTCTGCGCTGCCGTGAGGTTGGGGAACAGCGCATACGACTGGAACACCACGCCGAAGCCGCGCGCCGCGGGCGGCAGGCCCGCGATGTCCTGGCCGCCGAGCAGGATCCGGCCGCTGTCGGCGCGCTCGATGCCGCAGACGATGCGCAGCAGCGTGGTCTTGCCGCAGCCCGAGGGGCCGAGCAGGCACACGAACTCGCCGGGCTCGATGTCGAGATCGATGCCGTCGAGCACGCGTGTGGCGCCAAAGGACTTGCCGATGCCGCGGAGGGAAAGAAAGCTGCTGCTCGTCATGGCCGGATACCGTCTTGCTTCGATGCCAGGATCAGAGAGGTTTCTTTTCCGACTTCGACTCGTAGCGCTTCGACCATTCCGTCAGGATGCGCTCGCGATTGGCAGCGGCCCAGTTGAAGTCGTTCTTGGCGAGCAGCTTCTCGACGTCGCCCGGCACGAACTCGAGCTTTTCCTGGACGCCGGGCAGCGCAAGCACTGCGAAGTTCTTGGCGTACAGCTCGTTGGCCTGCTTCGTCACGGCCCAGTCGGCCAGCGCCTTGGCGGCTTCCTGCTTCTTGCTGGTCTTGATGATGCCGGTGGCTTCCATGTCCCAGCCCAGGCCTTCCTTGGGCAGCACGATGTCGATGGGAGCGCCATCGCGCTTGGTCTTGTTGGCGCGGTATTCGAAGGACATGCCGAGTGCGAACTCGCCGGCGCCGGCCTGGCGGCAGGGCTTGCTGCCCGACTGGCTGTAGATGCCGATGTTCTGGTGCAGCGCGTCCATGTACTTCCACGCCTTCTCTTCACCCATCATCTGGATCCAGCCCGACACCATCAGGTAGCCCGTGCCCGACGCGGCGGGGTTGGGCATGGTGATCTGGCCCTTGTAGACCGGGTTGGTCAGGTCGGCCCAGCTGGTGGGCTTGGGCAGGTTCTTCTTCGTGGCTTCGGCGGTGTTGAAGCAGATGGCCGAGGACCACACGTCCATGCCGACCCACTTGGGCGGATTGGCCGGATCGCGCATGTTGGCCTTGATGGCGTCCAGGCCCTTGGGGGCGTAGGGCTGGAGCATGCCTTCCTTGTCGAGCAGCATCAGCGAGGTGGCGGCCAGGCCCCACACCACGTCGGCCTGCGGGTTGGCCTTTTCGGCGAGCAGCTTGGCGGTGACGATGCCAGTGGAGTCGCGCACGAACTTCAGTTCGATGCTCGGGTTCTCCTTTTCGAAGGCGGCCTTGTAGGCCTGCACCTGGTCGGCCTCGAGCGCGGTGTAGACCAGCAGCTCGGTGCGGCCCTGGGCCGATGCGGCGAAAGCCAGCGAGAGCAGAGCGGCCGGCAGGGCGGCCCAGCGGATGGAACGATGCAGCATGGACGGTTTCCTTGGGAGAAAGTGGAGAGAAAAAGGGGACGCGATGCGGGTTGCACGAACGCGAAATCGAAAGTACGCAGATTTCGCACGGCGACGAATGGGGCGATGTTGGCAGCGGCATATGACAGAGATTTGTCAAAATGCCTCAAAAAAACTCAAATACCCAAAATTGCGCCACAAGCCGGCAACTTGCCGGCTGTTCTGCCACGGCTGCGTCATCCACATGTCACCGTGGCGCAGCAGACTCACCGACTTATTGCCTGTGCTTTCACCCCACACGCTCCGTTTCACTTTCATGACACTCGACCTCGCCGAGATCGCACGCCTGTTCGCCGAGCGCGGCGGAGTCGCATACGCGGGCGAGCCGGTGTCGCAGCTGGAACATGCGCTGCAATGCGCCTGGCTCGCCGAGCAGGCCGGTGCGAGCGACTCGCTGGTCACCGCGGCGCTGCTGCATGACCTGGGGCACCTGCTGATCGCCGAGCACCAGACGCTTTCGCACTCTCCTACAGAGCTGGGCATCGACGACCGGCACCAGTACATCGCCCTGCCCCTGCTGCGCGGCGTGTTCGACGTCGAAGTGCGCGAGCCGATCCGGCTGCACGTGGATGCCAAGCGCTATCTCTGCGCGACGCGGCCCGACTATTTCTCCAGGCTTTCGCCCGATTCGGTGCGCAGCCTCGCCCTGCAGGGCGGCGTGATGGACGCCGAGGCGGCCGGACGCTTCGCCTCGCACCAGTGGGCCGGCGACGCGGTGCGGCTGCGGCTGTGGGACGAAGAGGCGAAGACCGAAGGGCTGCAAACGCCTCCTCTGGCGCACTTCCTGGCGACGGCAGCCAGGGTCATGCTGCGCTGACGGTCTCTTTTCCGAGTGCAGGGCGAGTTTCGCGCCCGTTTCAGGCCGGTTTAAGAAACATTTGTCTACGATGGTCTCCTCACGATGACCAGCGCCGCCCGGGCGCGTTCGAGGAAACCAGCATGTCCCCATCCATCACAGCTCGCGCGGGCTCGTTCGTCCAGGTGCTGCGCCGCGTCTTCAGGCTCGCGGCGCCTTATTTCCGTTCCGAGGAGAAATGGCGCGCGCGAACCATGTTCGCCGCCATCGTTGCGCTCAATCTGGCGTACGTTTACGCGCTGGTGCTCTTCAACCAGTGGTACGGACGCTTCTACGACGGGCTGCAGAACAAAGACGTGACGGTGTTCTGGCGCGAGATTCGCGTGTTCATCGTGCTGGCTTTCTTCAACATCGCATTGCAGGTGCTCAAGTTCTATGTGACGCAGCTGCTGCAGTTGCGCTGGCGCGCATGGATCACGCGCAACTATCTCGGCCGCTGGATGGCGGACCGCACCTTCTACGAGATGGAGCTGGCCCGCTATGCCGACAAGGACGGAACGACCCCGGACAACCCCGACCAGCGTATTCAGGAAGACATGCAGCTGTTCACCAGCGCGACCATGACGCTGTCGATGGGCCTGCTGAACGCCGTGGTCACGCTCGTGAGCGTCGTCGGCATCCTGTGGGGCCTTTCGGGAACGACGGAGTTCTCGCTGAGCGGCGCCACCTATCAGGTCGCAGGCGCGATGGTCTGGCTGGCGGTGGCCTACTGCGTGGTCGGCACGATCATCACCCACTACATCGGACGGCCGCTGATCGGGCTGAACTTCCGCCAGCAGCGCTTCGAGGCCGATTTCCGCCACCACCTCGTGCGCGTGCGCGAATACAGCGAGGCCATCGCGCTCGATCGCGGCGAGAAGGTGGAGCATGGTCAGCTCGACCTGCGCTTCGGCTCCGTGCTGCGCAACTATCTGCAGCTCATCAAGCAGCAGAAGAACCTCGTGACCTTCACCGCGTTCTTCGGGCAGGCTGCGGTGATCTTTCCGTTCGTGGTCGCGGCCCCGCGCTTTTTCAGCGGCGCGATCCAGCTCGGTCAGCTGATGCAGATCTCGTCGGCCTTCGGCAAAGTGCAGGACTCGCTGAGCTGGTTCGTCGACAACTACGACAGCGTGGCCGTATGGCGCGCCACGACCGACCGTCTCACCAGCTTCGACGATGCAATCCGCCAGCATGCCGAACAGGAGCACGCACTCGAGCGCACCGATGCGCCTGCGCTTCATACCGACGGCCTCTCGCTGAACCTGCCGAACGGCACGCCGCTTCTCGCAAACGCGGCGCTCACGGCAAAGGCCGGCGACAGTGTTCTGGTTCAGGGCCCCTCAGGCAGCGGCAAGTCGACCCTGTTCCGCGCCTTCGCGGGCATCTGGCCGTTCGCGCGGGGGCGGGTGCAGGTTCCGGCCGACGCGATGTTCGTGCCGCAGCGCCCCTACATGCCCGACGGCCCATTGCGCGTTGCACTGGCCTATCCGGAAGACGCGGCGAAATACGACGATGAACAGCTGCGCCAGGCCTTGAAGGACGCATTGCTGCCCGAGTTCACCGCCCGGCTGGACGACAGCGATGCTTGGAGCCAAAAGTTGTCAGGCGGCGAACAGCAGCGGCTTGCCATCGCACGGGTGCTGCTGAAGAAGCCCCGCTGGGTCTTTGCCGACGAGATCAGCAGCGCGCTGGATGCGCCGGCCGAGCGCACGCTGTATCAGCGGCTTTCGGAAATGGTGCGCGCCGGCGGCGGGGCGATGGTCTCGGTGGCCCATCGAGCCGCCGTGGGCGAGTTCCACAGCCAGCGCTGGACGCTCGTACCCGAGGCCGACGGTGCGGCCGCGCGCTATCGCGTTGAAGTCGTGCCAACGCCAGCCGGCAGCGCGGCGGCGTAGCGCTCCCAGCCCTTCTTGCGCAGGTCGCAGGCAGGGCATTCGCCACAACCGTAGCCCCACGCCTGGCGATGCACGCGATCGCCGAGGTAGCAGGTGTGGGTTTCCTCCACGATCAGGTCGACCAGCGGCTCGCCGCCCAGGCGATGGGCCAGGCTCCAGGTCTCGGCCTTGTCGATCCACATGAGCGGCGTCTCGATGACGAGGCGGCGCTCCAGGCCGAGCGACAACGCGAGCTGCATTGCCTTCATGGTGTCGTCGCGGCAGTCGGGATAGCCGGAGAAGTCGGTCTCGCAGACGCCGGTCACGATCACCTGCAGCCCGCGCCGGTAGGCCAGCGCGCCCGCGAGCGTGAGAAACAGCAGGTTGCGCCCTGGCACGAAGGTGTTGGGCAGGCCGTCGGCCTGCATCGCGAAGGCGACCTCCTCCGTCAGCGAGGAACCGCCCAGCTGCGCCAATGCGGCGAGCGTGAGCACGTGGTCCTCGCCCAGGCGGGGCGCCCAGGCGGGGAAACGCTCGCGCATCTTCGCGAGGATGGTGCCGCGCACGTCGAGCTCGACGCGGTGGCGCTGCCCGTAGTCGAAGCCCAGGGTTTCGACGCGCTGGTACTTCGAGAGCGCATCGGCGAGGCAGGTGGTCGAGTCCTGGCCGCCGGAAAACAGAACGAGGGCGGTGGTGTGCAGGGGCATATCCGTCAGCGGCGGGGCCGCTGTAGTCCAAAGGCGCAATTTTCGCAGGCCGCGCGGGGCCGGGGATACGATCCCGCGGATGAGTGCCAAACACATGGTTGCATGGGTCGTCACGCTGGCCGTGCTGCTGGCGCTCGACATGGCTTGGCTCGGCGTCGTCGCCAAGGACATGTACCAGCGGGACATGGGCGAGCTGATGTCGCCGAACCCGCGGCTGGGGTTCGCGGCGATGTTCTACCTGGCCTACCCCGTCGGCTTGCTGGTGTTCGCGATCGTGCCCGGCCTGCGGGCGCAGGGCGTGATGCGGGCGGCGCTGCTGGGCGGACTGTTCGGCCTCTTCTGCTACGGCACCTATGACCTCACCAACCTGGCAGTGGTCCGCGACTGGCCGGTGGCGCTGTCGTTCATCGACGTCGTCTGGGGCACGGTGGTGAGCGGTGCAGCCGCGGCGGCGGGCGCGGTGGTACTGCGCTGGTTCGCGTCACGCTGAATCACCTCGATTCACCGGCGTTCATGACACGCCGAAGACAGTTCGCGTATTTATTTCAAGAAAAGCGCTGAACTTTCATTTCGCTTTCGTCTCGTCACGCGCGGGTCATTTGACGTCTTTAGATTGCATCCCCAGAAATGGTGCACGCCCGGTGCACTACTCGAATAACCACCCGAGGGAATTGCATGACCCAACGCTACATCGCCCCAGCGCTGCTGGGCGCCTCACTGCTGCTGTCCGCCTGCGGCGGCAGCAACAACAACGGCATCGTGCTGCCGTTCAATCCGCCGCAAACCACCACGCCAGCGCCGGCCGCGCAGCCCCAGAAGAACGTTCTGTTCTTCCTGGGCGACGGCATGGGCATCACCACCATGACCGCCGCGCGCATCTACAAGGTCGGCGAAGACGGCGACCTCACGATGGACACGCTGCCCGAGACGGCCTTCGTCCACACCTACTCGAACGACGCCCAGGTGACCGACAGCGCCCCCTCCATGTCGGCCTACATGACCGGCGTGAAGATGAACAACGAAGTCATCTCGATGAGCGCCGAGACCAAGGCCACGGACGCCTCGGGCAAGGCCTATCACACCAATTTCGACAGCACCTGCCCCTCGGGCAACGGCCAGGCAGTGGAAACGCTGCTCGAGCAGAGCAAGGCCAAGGGCTACGCGACCGGCGTGGTCACCACCACCCGCATCACGCACGCCACGCCCGCCGCCACGTATTCGCACGTGTGCCACCGCGACGCCGAGAACACCATCGCCGCGGCACTGGTGCCTGGCGGCGCCGGCTACAACGGCAAGCTGGGCGATGGCGTCGACGTCTTCTTCGGCGGCGGCACCGACTACTTCACGGCCAAGGAGGACGGCGGCAAGCGCACCGACAAGCGCAACCTGATCGCCGAGCTGAAGACCGCAAAGTACCGCTTCGCCGCGAACAAGTCCGAGTTCGACAAGCTGCCGGCCGACGGCGCCACCAAGATCGCCGGCCTGTTCACCAAGAGCCACATGGCCTATGACCTGGACCGCGACGCCACCAAGGAACCGAGCCTGGCCGAAATGACCGGCAAGGCCATCGACGCCCTGGCCGCGCGCAAGAAGGGCTTCTTCCTGATGGTGGAAGGCGGGCGCATCGACCATGCGCTGCACGCCACCAACGCGCGCCGCGCCCTGCAGGACACCGGCGCCTTCGACGACGCCATCAAGCTCGCGCTCGACAAGATGCAGGCCATCGACCCGGGCCGGAAGAACACGCTGGTGGTGGTCACGGCCGACCATGACCACACGCTGCAGCTCAACGGCTACGCCGCTCGCACCGGCAAGACCGAGGCGGGCAAGCCGGGCGTGCTTGGGCTGGTGAAGAACTACGCGGATACCAGCAAGAACAGCACGGACGTGAACGGCAATCCATACACCATCATCGGCTTCGGCAACGGCCCGCGCCGCCTCCTCACACGCGGCCCGATCGACGATGCCGACGTGGAAAGCCCGGACTACAAGCAGGAAGCCGTGGTACCCATGGACGCGGCCAGCGATTCCGAAACCCACGGTGGCGCCGACGTGTTCCTCGGCGCGCAAGGCCTGGGCGCCGACAACTTCTCCGGCGTCATCACCAACACCGACGTGTTCGGCCTGATCAAGAAGGCGGTCGGCCTGTGAGAGGCAACCAGCACTCACCGACGAACACAACCATGAACACGACCATGAACCGCATCACCCGCAAAACCCGCCTCGCCGCCGCGCTCGTCTGCGCCGCCGCCGGCACCCTGGCCGGCGCCGCACACGCCGCCGGCGAAGCCAAGAACGTCATCTTCTTCCTCGGCGACGGCATGGGCCCTGTCACCGTAACCGCTGCCCGCATCTACAAGGGCGAGAAGCAGCTGGCCGCCAAGCCCGGCTCGCTGGTGAGCGCCGAGCGCGCCAATCTCGTCATGCAATCGCTGCCGTATGCGGCCCGCGTGAAGACCTATTCGCTCGACGGTCAGACTACCGACAGCGCCCCCTCGATGGCCGCCTACATGACCGGCGTCAAGATGCGCAACGAGGTGATCTCGATGTCTAGCGACACCATGGCCTACGACAGCACCGGCAAGCAGTACTACAACGGCGACAACACCACTTGCCCGCCGACCAACGGCAAGGCCGCCGATACCTTGCTCGAACTCGCCAAGGCCAAGGGCCGTGCGGTGGGTGCCGTATCGACCACGCGCGTCGGCCATGCGACGCCGGCCACTACCTATGCGCACATCTGCAACCGCAACGGCTACAACAACATTGCAGAGCAAAGTGTGCCGGGCCATGCGAACTACAACCCCAAGCTGCTCGATGGCGTAGACGTGCTGATGGGTGGCGGTCAACAGAATTACCTGCCGACGGGGAGTACCAAGCGCACCGACGGCGTCGATCTGGTGGCTGCGATGACGGCCAAGGGCTACACCTACGTCGACACCGGCACCAAGCTCAAGGCCATCGACACGGCTGCCACGGGCAAGCTGCTGGGACTTTTCTCCGCGAGCGAAATGGCCTACGAACTGGACCGCGTCAAGCAGAACCTCGACCAGCCCAGCCTGTCGGATATGACGGAGAAAGCGCTTGGCGTGCTCAGCAAGAACGACAAGGGTTTCTTCCTGATGGTGGAAGGTGGCCGCATTGACCACGCACTGCACGGCACCAATGCCAAGCGCGCACTGGAAGACACGCTGGCCTTCGACGCCGCCATCCAGACCGCGCTCGACTACATGAACAAGAAGGACCCGGGCCTGAAGAACACGCTGGTGGTGGTCACCGCCGACCACGACCACGCAATCGCCTTCAACGGCTACCCGAAGATCGGCAACCCGATCCTGGGCCTGGTCAACGGCTATGCCGACGGCAAGCCCACGAAGGCAGCGGACGGCAAGCCGTACACCACGCTGGTGTTCGGCAATGGCGGACGGCCCAACGCAAAGGTTGGCAGCGATGTCAACGCGGAAGACAGCAACAAGAAGTGGATCGCTCCCGTACGCGGCACCGACCGCGACGATCAGACGACGATGGACACCACCGACGACAACTTCCTGCAGGAAGTCGGCATCAACCTGGGTTCGCCTGGCGCGGAAACGCACGGCGGCGGTGACGTGATGCTGTTCGCTGGCGGCGCAGGCTCGAAGATCTTCAAGGGCACCATGGAAAACACCAAGGTGTTCAACAAGGTCAAGGAAGCGGCTGGCCTGTGACGGTTTTCACGACACTAAAAACGCTGCTGGCGGCAACGGCCCTGGTGGCCTTGCCTCTGGTCGCCAGCGCTGCGGGCGACTCCGCCGCGCCGGACCAGAACCTGCGCATCACGCACCACGTGATGACGATCGGCAAGGACGGCGTGCAGCGCGACAGCCGCTATTCCGACCTGATGTACCGCCGCGCCGGCGCGCTCTGGGTCGAGCGCGAGCTGCCGCCCTCGCTGCGCGAGGACCACGATCACGAAGCCCGCGAGGGCAAGGTGCACATCGGCCACGCGCACGCGGACAACACGGCGGCTCCGTTGTGGGTGCGCCGCGACGATGCCGGCAAGGTTCAGGTGGGCATGGTGCTGCGCCAGCAGCGCAAGCTGATCGAGATCGATGCCGCCAACTACGGCAACGTCGGCTACAGCGGTTCGTGGGCCAATTCGTACTGGCTGGTCGATCCGGCCAGCCTGACGCGCATGAAGGATCTCGGCGCGGCCGGCAAGGGCGTACAACGCTACGAACTCCAGCAGAGCCAAGGCACGCTGCGCATCGAGTGGGACACGGTCGGCCGGTATGCGCGCAAGATCGAGCAGCGCAATGCGCGCGGCACTTCGATCAACGTGATGACCGCTTCGGTCATTCCCGCGCCGAAGACGCTGCCGTGGAAGACCGTCGAAGCCTACGAGCGCGGCGATTACTCCGATCTGCTGGACTGAACAACAAGCTCACCCCCAGGCCTCGCGCACTTCGTGTCGCTACGCCCCCCCTTCCGGGGCAACACCTGAGGCCCGGCAAAGCCGGTTCCGCGGTGTTTCACGAAAGGGCCTTCGGGCTCTTTTTTTTGGCGGTTAGCTGGCGATCAAAGGAATCGCTCCAGCAGCTTGCGCGATGCACGATCCAGCGTCTTCACATCCGGAATGCGGAACTGCACGCCGTGCGCGCTCGCAATCAGCAGCGCACCGCCCTCGAGCCGGCGGATGTCTTCCTCGGCCTTGAGCACGAAGCTGGTTTCGCCGCGATCGGTGCTGATGGTCCAGGTGCTGGGCACGCCGAAGCTCGACACGCCGTGCAGCTTCAGCAGTGTGGGCGCGAAGTCGCGCACCGCCAGGTCTTCCTCGAGCAACGTCCTGGCTTGCATCGGCAACTGATCGACGCTGTCGATCCAGACCAGTTCGCGCCCTTCGCCTCCAACCAGCGAAATCCCGTGGCCGGGCGCACTCAGCGGAAAAGCCCGCACCGGCACGACGCCAGCGTGGCGTTCGCCCTGTGCATCGGTCAGAACGAGGCGGCCGAAGGCGTCGCGCTCGAGCTGAAAGTCGTTGTTGGTATTGGTGTTGCCGCTGGTCATGCGTCCCCCGCGGGATGGGCTGCGTGGGCGATGGCCACCGGGGCCTGTGCGTTGGCGCGCTCGTCGGCGGCACCTTCGCTCGCGTCGTCGTCGCCCTGGCGCAGCTGCGCCTGATAGAGCCGCCAGTAGGCGCCCTGCTTTGCCATCAAGGCATCGTGCGGCCCGACCTCGACGACCTCGCCGCGGTCCATGACCACGAGCCGGTCGGCCTTGCGCAGCGTAGACAGGCGGTGAGCGATGGCGATGGTGGTGCGGCCCTGCACGAGGTTGTCGAGCGCCTTCTGGATTTCCTTCTCGGTCTCTGTGTCCACCGCCGACGTCGCCTCGTCAAGGATCAGGATGCGCGGGTCGATCAATAGTGCGCGCGCAATGCTGATGCGCTGGCGCTCCCCGCCCGACAGGCCCTGCCCGCGCTCGCCCACCAGCGAGTCGTAGCCGTGCGGCAGCCGCAGGATGAAGTCGTGCGCATGCGCCGCGCGCGCGGCGGCCACGATTTCTTCGCGCGTGGCGTCGGGCTTGCCGTAGGCGATGTTCTGGGCGATGGTGCCGAAGAAGAGGAAAGGCTCCTGCAGCACCAGCCCCACATGGCGGCGGTAGTCGGCCACGGCGAAGCGGCGGATGTCGGTGCCATCGACCTTGATGGCGCCGTCGGTCACGTCGTAGAAGCGGCAGATCAGGTTGACCAGCGTGCTCTTGCCCGAGCCGCTGTGGCCCACGAGACCGATCATCTCGCCAGGCTCGATGCGCAGATCCAGGTCGTGGATGACGGCGCGCGAGCCATAACGGAAACCCAGCCCGCTCATCTCGATGCGGCCCTGCACCCGCTCCACCTTCACCGGATTGGCCGGCTCGGGCACGTTGCTCACGTGGTCGAGGATGTCGAAGATGCGCTTGGCGCCCGCCGCGGCCTTCTGAGTGACCGAGACGATGCGGCTCATCGAGTCGAGCCGGGTGTAGAAGCGGCCGATGTAAGCGATGAAGGCGGTGAGCACACCCACCGTGATGCTGCCGCGCGCCACCTGCCAGATGCCGAAGGCCCAGACCACGAGCAGGCCGATTTCGGTGAGCAGCGACACGGTCGGCGTGAACAGCGACCAGGTGCGGTTGAGCTTGTCGTTGACCTGCAGGTTGTAGGCGTTGGCCACGCGGAAGCGCTCGGCCTCGCGGCGTTCCTGCGCGAAGGCCTTGACCACGCGGATGCCGGGAATGGTGTCGGCCAGCACGTTGGTCACTTCGGACCAGACGCGGTCGATCTTCTCGAAGCCGGTGCGCAGGCGGTCGCGCACGACGTGGATCATCCAGGCGATGAAGGGCAGCGGCACCAGCGTGACCACCGCCAGCAGCGGGTTGATGGAGATCAGGATGACCGCGGTCATCACGATCATCAGCACGTCGTTGGCGAAATCGAGCGCGTGCAAAGACAGGAAAACGTTGATGCGGTCGGTTTCGGAACCGATGCGCGCCATCAGGTCGCCGGTGCGCTTGCCGCCGAAATAGTCCAGCGGCAGGGTCAGCAGGTGTTCGTAGGTGGTGGTGCGCAGGTCGGCGCCGATGCGTTCGGACACCAGCGCCAGCAAATAGGTACGGGCCCAGCCCAGCCCCCAGCCGACCAGCGCGGCAATCAGCAGGCCGCCGAGGTACAGGCCCACGCGCATGGTGTCGATCTTCTGCCCGTTCTGGAACGGGATCAGGATGTCGTCCATCAGCGGGATGGTCAGGTACGGCGGCACCAGGGTAGCGGCGGTGGAGATCAGGGTCAGCAGGAACCCTGCGATCAGCTGCTTGCGGTAGGGCTTGGCGAAGCGGCCCAGGCGCAGTAGCACCCAGGTCGAGGGCGGGGTCTGGAGCTCGGTGTCGGCCGGTTCGTCGCCATCGGCGGTCTCGACGACCTCGGGTGTCTCCTTGGCGACACCAGCCATGCGCTGGCCGAAAAGCTTGAGCAGGCGCAGGGCCGCGATCTGGTTGGCCAGGGTGTAGCGCCAGCGGCCCAGACGGCCCGCAGGCCCCGTCAGGTCGAGGGTTCCGACGCCCGAATGGTCGGAAAGGCGCAGTTCCAGGGTCGTGTCGGTTAGCGGCCACTCACGCCACTGCCCGCCAGATGGGCCGGCCGGATCGAGCGCGATCAGCCTCCGGTCAGTCAAGGCGACTAAGCCGGTGGCGAAGCGAAGTTGGTCGTCGAGGTCAACCGTCAGTGTTACCAGAACGTTTTCCGCGACTGCGAGGCGGTTTTTCAGTGCTTCTGAAGCCGCTTCTGTTTCGCCCTCCCGGGTGCCGACTGGATCGTGATGTTGCATTGTGTTTCTTTGACTCTTGCCCGTCGCGGGCCTCATGGACCGCGTCATGGCGCCTCAAGTCGGGCGCCGATTCTGACCGATAGCCATGGGCGCGCTTGAAGGCGCCGTGGTGCTCGGCCAAAGCACATCGAACGTTTGCATGACCCGTTTCGACGACATCCAACTGCTGCGCATCAATTATTTGCGCGGTCCCAACCTCTGGACCTACCGTCCGGTCCTTGAAGTCTGGCTCGATCTGGGCCAACTGGAAGACTTCCCCTCCAACAAGATCGACGGCTTCACAGACCGCCTGACCGCCCTGCTCCCGGCGCTCATCGAGCACCACTGCGGCGTGGGCGAGCGCGGCGGCTTCATCCAGCGCCTGACCGAAGGCACCTGGTCGGGCCATGTGCTCGAGCACGTCGTCATCGAACTGCTGAACCTGGCCGGCATGCCGACCGGCTTCGGGCAAACCCGCAGCACCTCGGAGCATGGCGTCTACCGCATGGTGTTCCGCGCCCGTGACGAGCAGGTTGCCCGCGTGGCGCTGGCCGAGGGCCATCGCCTGCTGATGGCGGCCATCAACAACGACCCTTTCACGGCCGCCGACGTGCAGAAAGCCGTCGACGCCGTCAAGGCCAAGGTCGAAGACTGCTACCTCGGCCCGAGCACCGCTGCCATCGTGGCCGCCGCCACCGACCGCGGCATTCCCCACATGCGCCTGAACAGCGGCAACCTGGTGCAGCTGGGCTACGGCGCCAACCAGCAGCGCATCTGGACTGCCGAGACCGACTACACCAGCGCCATCGGCGAATCGATCGCCAGCGACAAGGAGCTGACCAAGTCCCTGCTCGCGAGCTGCGGCGTGCCCGTACCCGAAGGCCAGGTGGTGGCCGATGCCGAGGAAGCCTGGGAAGCCGCCGAGGACATCGGCCTGCCGGTGGTCGTGAAGCCCTCTGACGCCAACCACGGCCGCGGCGTCTCGCTCGAGCTGACGACCCACGAGGAAGTCATCGCCGCCTTCGCGGTGGCCGAGCCCGAGGGCAGCGACGTGATGGTCGAGCGCTTCATCCGCGGCCACGAGCATCGCTTGCTGGTGGTGGGCGGCGAGGTGGTGGCTGCCGCGCGCGGCGAGATCATCACCGTGACCGGCGACGGCAAGGCCAGCGTGCGCGAGCTCATCGACAAGCAGCTCAACAGCGACCCGCGCCGCGGCGCCGAGGAAGAATTCCCGCTCGACGTGATCGTGATCGACACCGACGCCAAGCTGCAGCTCGAGCTCAAGCGCCAGGACCTGGACGCCGACGCCGTGCCGACCGCCGGCCGCGTGGTCACGATCCAGCGCAACGGCAACATGGCCAACGACTGCACCGACCAGGTCCATCCCGAAGTCGCGCACGCCGCCGTGCTGGCCGCCCGCGTGGTGGGCCTCGACATCGCCGGCATCGACCTCGTGGCGCAGGACATTTCCAAGCCTCTCGGCCCGCAGCGCGGCGCCATCGTCGAAGTCAACGCCGGCCCGGGCCTGCTGATGCACCTGAAGCCGGCCGTCGGCTCGCCGCGCCCGGTGGGCCGCGCGATCTGCGACCACCTGTTCCCCAACGACGCGCCCGGGCGCATTCCCGTGGTCGGCGTGGCCGGCTCGCGCGACACCGCCGTGCTGGCACGCCTGGTGGCCTGGCTCATCAACCTGGGCGGCCGCCACACCGGACTGGCCTGCCGCGACGGCCTGTTCCTGGAGCGCCGCCGCGTCGACGCGCGCGACAGCGCCAACTGGGAAGCCGGCCACCGCCTGCTCGTGAACCGCGCCGTGCAGGCCGTGGTGATCGAGAACGGCGCCGAGACCATCCTGCGCGATGGCCTTTCCTATGACCGCTGCGAGGTCGGCATCGTCACCGACCTCGACGGCTGCGAAGCGCTGGCCGACTACGACATCACCGAGAGCGACCAGATGGTCAAGGTGCTGCGCACGCAGGTCGACGTGGTGCTGCCCGAGGGCACGGCCGTGCTGAATGCCGCCGATCCGCGCGTGGCCGGCCTTGCGCCGCTGTGCGACGGTGCCGTCATCCTCTATTCGGCCGACGCGCAGGCGCCCGAGCTCGCCGCGCACCAGACCGCCGGCGGCAAGGCCGTGCTCGTGCGGCAAGACCGCGTGGTGCTGGCCAATGGCAGCAGCGAATCCTTCCTGCCGGGCCTCGGCCGGCTGACCGTGTGGCGCGCCACCCATGCCGGCGTGAGCCTCGAAAGCCTGCTGGCCGCCGTGGCCGCGGCCTGGGCGATGGGCATTCCGCTGAACCTGATCGGCGCCGGTGTGGAAGCCTTCGAGGCCGACCTGCAGGCCGCATTGGCCTCGCTGCAGCTCTCGCAAACGCAGCCTCTTTCGTCGCAACACCCCCAACCCCAACTTGCCTGACGTGCACGGCCGCCTCTGCCGAGGCGGCCGCATCACTCGCCTCACAGAATCCGCGAACAGAGCCGCAGCCCCATGAAAGTCACCCGCACCCGAGCCCTTCGCGGGCCCAACCTCTGGAGCCGCCACACCGCCATCGAGGCAGTCGTGGCCTGCCAGGGCGACGAGAACGCCATCAGCAAGCTGAACGGTTTCGAAGACCGCCTGCGCGCACGCTTCCCCACCATCGGCGAGCTGCATCCGATGGTGCTGGGCCAGCCGCTGGCGCTGGCCCACGTGCTGGAGAACGCCGCCGTCGCGCTGCAGGCGCAGGCCGGCTGCGCGGTCAACTTCGGCCACACCTCGCCCACCGTGGAAGAAGGTGTCTACCAGGTCGTGTTCCAGTACAGCGAGGAGGCCGTGGGCCGTCGCGCTGTCGAGCTGGCCGAGCAACTCATCGCCGCCGCGCAGGCCGACACCCCCTTCGACGCCGACGCCGCCATTGCCGAACTGCGCGACCTCGATGAATCCGAGCGCCTGGGCCCGAGCACCGGCTCCATCGTCGATGCCGCCGTGGCGCGCGGCATTCCGTTCCGCCGGCTCACGCGCGGCAGCCTCGTGCAGTTCGGCTGGGGCTCCAAGCAACGCCGCATCCAGGCCGCCGAGGTCGACAGCACCAGCGGCGTGGCCGAATCGATCGCGCAAGATAAGGAGCTGACCAAGCAGCTGCTCAACGCCGCCGGCGTGCCCGTGCCGCTGGGCCGCCCCGTGACCAGCGCCGAAGACGGCTGGGCCGCGGCCAACGAGATCGGCCTGCCGGTCGTGGTGAAGCCGCAGGACGGCAACCAGGGCAAGGGCGTCACCGTCAACATCAACTCGCGCGATGAGCTGTTCGCAGCCTACGACTCGGCTGCCGTCTACGGCGAGGTGATGGTCGAGAAGTTTCTCCCCGGCTTCGACTTCCGCCTGCTGGTGGTGGGCGACCGCCTCGTGGCCGCCGCGCGCCGCGATCCGCCGCAGGTGATCGGCGACGGCAGCTCCACGGTGCGCCAGCTGGTCGACACCGTGAACCTCGACCCGCGCCGCGGCGAGGGCCACGCCACCTCGCTCACCAAGATCCGCCTGGACGACATCGCCATCGGCCGGCTCGAATCGCAGGGCCTCACGCCCGACAGCGTGCCCGCGCGCGGCCAGCGCGTGGTGCTGCGCAACAACGCGAACCTCTCCACCGGCGGCACCGCCACCGACGTGACCGACACCGTGCACCCCGAAGTCGCGGCGCGTGCCGTCGACGCGGCGCAGATGGTCGGCCTGCACATCTGCGGCGTCGACATGGTCTGCGAGAACGTGCTGCGTCCGCTCGAAGAGCAGCACGGCGGCGTGGTCGAGGTGAATGCCGCGCCCGGCCTTCGCATGCACATCTCGCCCTCGTTCGGCCGCGGCCGCGCGGTCGGCGAGGCGGTGATGGACACCCTCTTCGCCCACGGCGACGACGGCCGCGTCCCCGTAGTGGCCGTCACCGGCACCAACGGCAAGACCACCACCGCGCGCCTCATCAATCACCTGCTCGCATCGAGCGGCCTGCGCACCGGCATGACCAACACCGACGGCGTGTACGTCGACGGCCGCCAGACCGACAGCGGCGACTGCAGCGGCCCGAAGAGCGCTCGCAACGTGCTGATGCACCCCGACGTGGATGCAGCCGTGTTCGAGGTGGCCCGTGGCGGCATCCTGCGCGAAGGCCTCGGCTTCGACCGCTGCCAGGTGGCAGTGGTCACCAACATCGGCAGCGGCGACCACCTGGGCCTGAACTACATCACCACCGTCGAAGACCTGGCGGTGCTCAAGCGCGTGATCGTGCGCAACGTCTCGCCCGACGGCTACGCCGTGCTCAACGCGGCCGACGTCAACGTCGCCGCCATGGCGGCCGGCTGCCCGGGCAACGTGATCTTCTTCACCGCCGACCGCATGCACCCGGTGATGGCCACGCACCGCGCACAGGGCAAGCGCACCGTGTACGTCGACCAGGACACGCTGGTGGCCGCCGAAGGCTCGTGGCGCGAGCGCATCGCGCTGCGCGACGTGCCCATCACGCGCGGCGGCACCATCGGCTTCCAGGTCGACAACGTGATGGCCTCGGTGGCCGCGGCCTGGGCCGTGGGCCTCGACTGGGACACCATCCGCAGCGGCCTCGCGAGCTTCCTGAACGACGCGGCCGGCGTGCCCGGGCGCTTCAATGTCATGGATTACCGCGGCGCCACCGTGATCGCCGACTACGGCCACAACACCGACGCGATGCGCGCACTGGTGTCGGCCGTGGACACCATGCCGGCGAAGAAGCGCTCGGTGGTGATCAGCGGCGCAGGCGACCGGCGCGACTCGGACATCCGCGACCAGACGGCCATCCTCGGCGAAGCCTTCGACGACGTGATCCTCTATCAGGACGCGGCCCAGCGCGGGCGCGCCGACGGCGAAGTCATGGCGCTGCTGCGCCAGGGCCTGCAAGGCGCGGCCCGCACGCGCTACATCGACGAGATCCGCGGCGAGTTCGTCGCCATCGACACGGCACTGGCGCGCCTGCAGCCCGGCGACCTGTCGCTGATCCTGGTGGACCAGGTCGAGGAAGCGCTCGCTCACCTCGCACAGCGCATCGCGGCGGGATAAAAAGCTCGCCCCCAGGCTGCGCGCACTCCGTGTCGCTTCGCCAACCCCCTACCGGGGGCGGCGCCTGCGGCCCGGCAAAGCCGGTTCCGCGGCGCCCAGCCTGAAAGTCCGCGCGCTGCCGGACACGTCCCACACGCGGGGGCGAGTCCGGCCCGGTCATCGGCGTGCGGCTGTCCCACAGACTGCCGGCCCCCGCCGACAGCACACTGGGGCTCCGGTCACGCACCTCCCGGAGGTAGCGTGCCCTTACCAGGAGCCCGCATGAGAACAAGCTTTCGTTCCCTTCTTTCCGCCACGGCACTCTTCGCCGCCAGTGGCTTCATCGTCTTCGGCGCGCAGACAGCCAGTGCGCAGGCACCGGGCTCCGACGCCCGCATGCAGAAGGAACGCGCCACCTGCGACGGCGTGCAGCAGGACCGCGCCGCTTGCCTTCGCGAAGCCGGGGCAGCGCGCCAGGAAGCCGGCCGCGGCGGCCTCACCAGCCCCAGTCCGGCGCGCGAGCAGGTCAATGCCCTCGCCCGCTGCAGCGAATTGCCGACCGCCGAACAGCCCGACTGCGAAGCCCGCATCAAGGGCGGCGCCCGCACCACAACCGAAGGCAGCGTGATGGGCGGCGGCGTGATCCGCGAAACCGTGACGCCCCTGCCGCCACAGACGGCACCCGCGCGTTGAATGAACCCGGCCTGTGCCGAGTGGTCCAACGTTTCCCTGGTTTTTTGCTCACCTCAAGGAGTCATCCATGAAAAGCAACACACGTTCGATGCTCTTCACCGTGCTCGCCGTCGGCGCGCTGGCAGTCACCACCGCAGCGTCCGCTGCTTCGCCCCGGCGCGGAGAAGATCCCGGAACCTATCAGCAGGAACTGGCCGTCTGCGGCCACAACCAGCAAGACCGCGCCGCCTGCATCCGCGAAGCCGGCGCCGCTCGCCAGGCGGCTGCGCGAGGCGGCCTGACCAGCGCCCCCGACTACCGCGCCAACGCGCTCGCGCGCTGCGGCCTGCAGCAACCGGCCGACCGCCCCGCATGCGAGGCCCGCGTACTCGGCAGCATGGGCGACACCAGGACCAACGTGGACGGCAGCGTGATGGGCGGTGGGTTGATCCGCGAATCGGTCACCACCACCATGGTGCCGGTGGCACCTCCGCCCATGGAACCGCAACCGATGCCGAGGCCCATGCAACGGCCGATGCCGGCTCCCATGCGCTGACCTGACAGCATTTCTTCAACAGGGCCATTGCCATTTCCACGGGGATGGCGATGCCCCTACTGTCATATTTCTGTCACAAAAGGCCAAGGCATGCTAGCTATAGTTCCCGCTCTCTGCCCACCGAGGAACCCTTTCTCATGAATGCCATCAAGGTCGCTCGCCGATTCATCGAAACGGACCCGGCCAACGAATCGGCCAAGATCCTGGCCCAGCTCGTGTTGGCTCTCGAGTCCGAACGCAGCTTCGAACTGATCACCCTCTACGAACTCGACTACAAGAGCTTCCAGCTCGCCATGGACATCCTGAAGGAGTGGCGTCTCGACCGCTACTACGCCAGCAAGTCCAAGCTCTTCGATCTGTCGCTGCAGGTCAGCGAACTCGAAAAGAGCGCCCCCGCTTCCGAAGCCTGAACGGCTTCCTTTTTCTCCCCTTCTCCCCCTACCTCCCCCAGCGCAGCACCATCGGATCGAGCCGCTTCGCGGTTTCGATCAGGCCGGCGCGCGTGTCGGGGTGCATCGGAGGCAAGGGGTGGCGAGGCGCCTCGCAGGCGATCACGCCGCCTTCCTTCATCAGCGACTTGCAGGCCAGCAGGCCTGCCTGCCGGTTTTCGTAGTTGATCAACGGCAGCCACTGCTGGTACAGCGCGAAAGCCTTGTCGCGGTCGCCTGAACGGTGCGCCTCGATGATCGGGCGGATGCCGTCCGGGTAGCCGCCACCGGTCATCGAGCCGGTCGCGCCTGCATCAAGGTCAGGCATCAGCGTGATGGCCTCTTCGCCGTCCCACGGCCCTTCGATGGCGTCGCCGCCGAGCCGGATCAGCTCGCGCAGCTTCGAGGCCGCACCGGCCGTCTCGATCTTGAAGTACGCCACCTGCTCGATCTCCTTCGCCATCCGCGCGAGAAACGGCGCCGACAGCACCGTGCCGCTGGCCGGCGCGTCCTGGATCATGATCGGAATGCCCACCGCGTCCGACAGCCGTGCATAGAACTCGAAGATCTGCGGCTCCGGCACGCGGAAGGTCGCGCCGTGGTACGGCGGCATCACCATCAGCATCGCGGCGCCCATGTCTTGTGCGCGGCGGCTGCGTTCGGCGCACACCCTGGTGCTGTAGTGCGTGGTGGTCACGATGACCGGCACACGGCCTTTCACGTGTTCGAGGATGGTGCGCGTGAGCACCTCGCGCTCCTCGTCGGACAGCACGAACTGCTCCGAGAAGTTCGCCAATATGCACAGGCCGTCCGAGCCCGCGTCGATCATGAAGTCGACGCAACGCTTCTGGCTCTCGAGGTCGAGCGCACCCTGTTCGATGAAGGTGGTGGGCACCACCGGGAAGATGCCGCGGTATCTGGGAGTCATGGTGATCGATCAGTGTGAATGGCGGGGAACGGCGGCGCCTCGGCAGCCGACGAGAAAGTCGAAGTCGCAGCCTTCGTCGGCCTGCAGCACGTGGTTGACGTAGAGCTTCTGGTAGCCGCCGCCGCGCGTGCTCATCGGCTGTGCATCGGAGGCCGACAGCGAAGCCAGTCGCGAGGCCAGTTCCTCGTCGCTGATGTCCAGGTGCAGGCGCCCCGCATCGCAATCGAGCTCGATCCAGTCGCCGTCGCGCACCGCCGCCAGCGGCCCGCCGTCCGCCGCCTCGGGCGCGACGTGCAGCACCACCGTGCCGTAGGCCGTGCCGCTCATGCGCGCATCCGAGATGCGCACCATGTCCTTCACGCCCTGCCGCAGCAGCTTCGGTGGCAGCCCCATGTTGCCGACCTCGGCCATGCCCGGGTAGCCCTTGGGGCCGCAGTTCTTCAGCACCATCACCGAGTTCGCATCGACGTCCAGGTCTTCGTCGACGATGCGCTCCTTGTAGTGCTCCAGGTTCTCGAACACCACGGCCCTGCCGCGATGCTTCAGCAGCTCGGGTGACGCGGCCGAAGGCTTGAGCACCGCGCCGCGCGGCGACAGGTTGCCGCGCAGGATGCGGATGCCGCCATCGGCGATCAGCGGCTTGTCGATCGGGCGGATGACCTCGTCGTCGAGGCTCGGCGCGTCGCGCACGTTGTCCCAGATCGACTGGCCGTTGACGGTCAGCGCACCGGGATGCGGCAGCAACCCGTTTTCGCCGAGCCGGCGCAGCACGGCGGGCAGGCCGCCGGCGTAATAGAACTCCTCCATCAGGAAGCGCCCGGAGGGCATCAGGTCGACGATGGTCGGCGTGTGGCTGCCGATGCGTGTCCAGTCTTCCAGCTCCAGCTCGACGCCGATGCGCCCCGCGATCGCCTTCAGGTGGATCACCGCGTTGGTCGATCCGCCGATGGCCGCGTTCACGCGGATCGCGTTTTCGAAAGCCTCGCGCGTGAGGATCTTCGACAGCGTGAGCCCTTCCTTCGCCATTTCCACCACGCGCACGCCCGACATCTGCGCAAGCACATAGCGCCGTGCATCGACCGCCGGAATCGCCGCGTTGTGCGGCAGCGAGGTGCCCAGCGCCTCGGCCATGCAGGCCATGGTCGAGGCCGTGCCCATGGTGTTGCAGGTGCCCGCAGAGCGCGACATGCCGCCTTCGGCCGAGAGGCACTGGTGCAGGTTGATCTCGCCCGCCTTCAGCGATTCGTGCAGCTGCCACACGGCCGTGCCCGAGCCGATGTTCTTGCCTTCGAGCTTGCCGTTGAGCATCGGCCCGCCGGTGACCACGATGGCCGGTATGTCGCTGCTCGCCGCGCCCATCAGCAGCGCGGGCGTGGTCTTGTCGCAGCCCGTCAGCAGCACCACCGCATCGACCGGATTGCCACGAATCGCTTCCTCCACGTCCATGCTCGCGAGGTTGCGTGTGAGCATCGCAGTGGGCCGCAGGTTCGACTCGCCGTTGGAGAACACCGGAAACTCCACCGGAAAGCCGCCCGCCTCCGAGATGCCGCGCTTCACGTGCTCGGCGATCTTGCGGAAGTGCGCGTTGCACGGCGTGAGTTCCGACCAGGTGTTGCAGATGCCGATGATCGGCCGCCCGTCGAATTCGTGGTCCGGAATGCCTTGGTTCTTCATCCAGCTTCGGTACATGAAGCCGTTCTTGTCGGCCGATCCGAACCATTCGGTCGAGCGCAGTTTCTTCGGAGGGGTGTCCGGCATGCGGGTTGTCCTGAGGGAGAGAGATTGAAAGTCAGCGCCGTGGAGCGCGCGAGGTGAAGAAGCGTTGCAGCAGGCAGAACACGAACAGCAGCGCGCCGACGACGATGCGCGTCCACCACGAGCTCAGTGTTCCGTCGAATGAAATGAGGGTCTGGATGATCCCGAGCATCAGCACGCCGAACAGCGTGCCCGCCACATAGCCCACGCCGCCGGTGAGCAGCGTGCCGCCGATCACCACCGCCGCGATGGCATCGAGCTCCAGCCCCATCGCATGCAGCCCGTAGCCCGAGAGCATGTAGAAGGTGAAGATCACGCCCGCCAGCGCCGAGCAGAAGCCCGAGAGCGTGTACACGCCGATGAGCGTGCGGCGCACCGGCAGGCCCATCAGGATCGCCGACTGCTCGCTGCCGCCGATGGCGTACACCGCGCGGCCGAACGAAGTGCAATGCGCGATGAAGATCGCAGCCAGCAGCACCACGACGGCGATCACCGCACTGATCGACACCGAGGCCTCGCCCCACACCGGAATGCGGATCTGCGAGACCTCCGAGTAGAACTCGTTGGTGATGCTGATCGAGTCGATGCTGATGAGATAGCAAAGCCCGCGCGCCAGGAACATGCCCGCCAGCGTGACGATGAAGGGCTGCAGCCTGAAGCGCTCGATGAGCAAGCCCATGAACGCACCGAAGGCCGTACCCATCGCCAGCACCAGCGGAATCACGATGCCGGGGCTCCAGCCGTGCTTCTCGACCAGCGAGGCCGACACCATCGTGGTGAGCGCGATCACCGAGCCCACTGACAGGTCGATGCCGCCCGAAAGGATCACGAAGGTCATGCCCACGGCGACGACGATGAGGAAGGCGTTGTCGATCAGCAGGTTGAGGAACACCTGCGCCGAGAAGAAACCGTCGTAGAAGATGGAGCCTAGCGTGGCCACCAGCACGAAGAGCGAGACGGTCGCCGCCAGCGGCAGGTACTTCGGGTTGAGCTTTCCGCTTCCCCTGCCATTCGAATTCATGGACGCGGGTCTGGGCGAGGTCGTGTTGTCGATCACCGCGCTCATGGCCGCGCCCCCTCATGCGCCGGCCGCTGCACCAGCGCGCGCACCTGCGACCTGAACTCCGGCGACTGCAGCAGCATCACCGCGAACACCACGCCGGCCTTCACGACGAGGTTGATCTCCGGCGGCACGCCCAGCGAGTAGATCGCATAGGTCAGCGTCTGGATGATCAGCGCCCCGATCACGCTGCCCACGAGGCTGAAGCGCCCGCCCGTCAGCGCGGTTCCGCCCAGCGTCACGGCCAGGATCGCGTCGAGTTCGATGAGCTGGCCCGCGTTGTTGCCGTCCGCGCTCTTCACGTTGGAGCTGATCAGCAGCCCCGCCACGCCCGCGCACGCACCGCAGAACGCGTATGCACCCACGATCAGCCTTCGCGCCTGCACGCCCGCCACGCGCGCCGCCGTCGGGTTGATGCCCACCGCCTGGATGAAAAGGCCGAGCGCCGTGCGCGTGATGGCCAGGTAGAGCAGCACGAACACCGCACCCACGATGAACAGCGAGAACGGCAGCCCCAGCAGGTAGCCGCTGCCGAGGAAGAAGAAGGGCTTGTAGTAGATCGTGATGATCTGCCCGTCGGCAATCAGCTGCGCGATGCCGCGCCCCGCCACCATGAGGATCAGCGTCGCGATGATCGGCTGCATGCCCACCTTCGCCACCAGCAGGCCGTTCCACAGCCCGCACAGCAGCGCGATGCCGATGGCCGCGAGGATCGCTAGCGGCATCGGGAACCTGCTCACGTCGTTGGCCACCGAGCCGCCGATCATCCACGCCGCGAGCGCCGCCGCGATGGCCACCACAGCTCCCACCGAGATGTCGATGCCGCGCGTCGCGATCACCAGCGTCATGCCGAGCGACACGAGCACCAGCGGCGCCGCGCGGTTCAGGATGTCGATCAGGCTGCCGTACAGATGGCCTTCGCGCCATTCGAGATGCAGGAAGCTCGAGTTGAACGCGGTGTTCACCGCGAGCAGCAGCACCAGCGTGACGACGGGCCACGCGAGGCGATGACGCATCGCCACCGAGAGAGGGTTACGGGGGTTCGTCATGCCGCGGCGATCATTTCGTACACCTCGTCCTCGGTCGAGCCGCCAGGCAGTTCGCCCACCTTCTTCCTGTCGCGCAGCACCACGATGCGATGCGCCACGCGCACCACCTCGCTCATCTCCGACGAGATGAAGATCACCGCCATGCCCGCCTTCGCGAGCCGCAGGATCTCTTCCATGATCTCCTGCTTGGCCGCCACGTCGATGCCGCGCGTGGGCTCGTCGAGGATCAGCAGGCGCGGCTCGGTCGCGAGCCAGCGCGCGATCATGGCCTTCTGCTGGTTGCCGCCGGAGAGCAGGCCGATGGGTGTCTCGACGCTCGCGGTCTTGATGCCGAGCGACGCGACGAACTTCTCCGCCATCGCCGTCTGCTCGGCATACGAAAGAAAGCGCCTCGTGCCCAGCCGTGCCTGCAACGCCAGCGCGATGTTCTCCCGCACCGACAGCTCGGCGACGATGCCATCCGTCTTGCGCTCCTCTGGACACAGTGCCAGGCCTTCGCGGATCGCATCGGCCGGGTTCGAGAAAGAGACGCTGCGGCCGTCGACGTTGAGCACGCCGCGATCCGGCGTCTCCAGACCGAACAGCAGCCGCGCGAGTTCCGTACGGCCCGCGCCGAGCAGCCCCGCGATGCCGACGACCTCGCCCGCGCGCACGCGCAGGTCGGTCGCCTGCAGCTGCCCCGCCTGTCCCAGCCCTTCGATCTGCAGCAGCGCGGGCGCAGCCTCGTCGAACGCAGGCAAGGCTGCCGGCCGCGCCGACTGCGCCGCCAGCTCGCGCCCGAGCATCGCGGCAATCAGCGCCTGCGGCCCCAGTTCCGTCGCGCGCCATTCGCCGATCCAGCCGCCGTTGCGCAACACGGTGATGCGGTCCGACACCGCATACATCTGGTTGAGGAAGTGCGTGACGAAGACTATCGCCAGCCCTTCGCCGCGCAGCCTGCGCAGCACCTCGAACAGCTTCTCGACCTCGTCGTCGTCCAGGCTGGAAGTCGGCTCGTCGAGGATCAGCACTTTCGACGAAACGCCCAGCGCACGCGCGATCGCCACCATCTGCTGCACCGCCACCGAGTAGCTCGACAGCAGCCGCGTCACATCGATGTCGAGCCCGATGCGCCCGAGCAGTTCTTCGGCACGCCGGTTCACCGCGGCCCAGTCGATGCGAAAACCCTGCAACGCACCGCAGCGCGGATATCGCCCCGCGAACACGTTCTCCGCCACCGAGAGGTTCGGGCACAGGTTCACCTCCTGGTAGACCGTGCTGATGCCCAGCTTCTGCGCCTCCAGCGGCGAGTGCGGCCGGATCGGCCGGCCCTCGAGCAGCATCTCGCCCCCGCTCGACGGCAGCACGCCCGTCAGCACCTTGATCAGCGTCGACTTGCCCGCGCCGTTCTGCCCCATCAGCGCATGGATCTCTCCCGGGTACAGGTTCAGCCGCACGTCGCGCAGCACCGGGATGCCACCGAACTGCTTGTGGATGCCCTTGAGCTCCAGCACGGGCGAAGGCGTGTCGTCAGGCATGAGCAGCCGTCACTTGTTCTTGTTGTAGACGTCGATGAACACCGCCGCCAGCAGCACCAGCCCCTTGATGACCTGCTGGTAGTCGATGCCGATGCCCAGGATCGACATGCCGTTGTTCATCACGCCCATGATGAAGGCGCCGATCACCGCGCCCATCACCCGGCCCACGCCGCCCGAGGCCGATGCGCCGCCGATGAAGCAGGCCGCGATCACGTCCAGCTCGAAGCCCAGGCCGGCCTTCGGCGTGGCCGTGTTGAGCCGCGCCGCGAACACCAACCCCGCCAGCGCCGCCAGCGCGCCCATGTTCACGAAGGTGAGGAACGCCAGCCGCTGCGTCTTCACGCCCGAAAGCCGCGCCGCCTTCTCGTTGCCGCCCAGCGCATAGATGCGCCGGCCGACGGTGGTGCGGTTGGTGACGAAGTCGTACACCACGATCAGCACCGCCATCACGATCAGCACGTTGGGCAGGCCCTTGTAGGTCGACAGCAGGTAGCTGAAGAACAGGATGATGGCCGCGAAGAACAGGTTCTTCACCAGGAAGAAGGCGTAAGGCTCCTGCTCCATGCCGTGCGCCGCGAGCCTGGCGCGCCCGCGCAGCTTGAAGAACACCAGCGCCGCGGCAGCCAGCGCGCCGACGATCAGCGAGGTGGTGCGCAGCGTGTCGCCGCCCAGCGGATCGGGAATGAAGCCCGAGCTCAGCCGCTGGAACTCCACCGGGAAAGGCCCCACCGACTGCCCCGCCAGCAGCGCCAGCGTGAGCCCCTTGAACACCAGCATGCCGGCGAGCGTGACGATGAACGACGGGATCTTGCGAAACGCCACGAACCAGCCCTGCGCCGCGCCGATGACCGCGCCCGCGAGGATGCTCACGATGGCCGTGGGCACGAAGTGCCACTCGTACTCCACCATCAGCACAGCCGCCAGCGCGCCGATGAAGCCGCACACCGAGCCCACCGACAGGTCGATGTGCCCCGCCACGATCACCAGCAGCATGCCCAGCGCCATGATGACCACGTAGCTGTTCTGCAGCAGCAGGTTGGTGAGGTTCAGCGGCCGCAGCAGCGTGCCGTCGGTCAGCACCTGGAACAGCACCATGATCGCGACCAGCGAGATCAGCATGCCGTACTCGCGCAGGTTGTTCTTCAGGAAGCCGGCATGCAGCTTCGCCGATGCGCCCTCCGCCGCTGGAACGGCGGCTTTCACCGCGTTGACTTCAGGCTGGGACATGGACGGAACTCCCTGAACTCACGATGGCATGCATGATGCGCTCCTGCGAGGCTTCGGCAGCCGGAAACTCGGCGACGAAGCGCCCCTCGTTCATCACGTAGATGCGGTCGCACATGCCAAGCAACTCCGGCAGTTCGGAAGAAATCATGAGAATGCCCTTGCCCTCGCTCGCGAGCCTGTCGATGATGGTGTAGATCTCGTACTTGGCACCCACGTCGATGCCGCGCGTGGGCTCGTCGAGGATCAGCAGTTCGGGCTTGGTGAAGAGCCACTTGCTCAGCACCACCTTCTGCTGGTTGCCGCCTGAAAGGTTGACCACCAGTTGCTCGATGCCCGAGCAGCGGATGTTGAGTGCCTTGCGGTACTCGTTGGCCACGTTGAACTCGCGCCCGTTGTCGATCACCGACCTGTCGGCGATCGCATCCAGGTTCGCGAGGCTGATGTTCTTGCGGATGTCTTCCTCGAGCACCAGCCCGAGGCCCTTGCGGTCTTCCGTGACATAGGCGATGCCATGGTTGATGGCCTTGCGCACCGTGCTCACGTCCACCGGCTTGCCGTGCATGAACACCGAGCCGCTGATGCGCTGGCCGTAGGAGCGGCCGAAGACGCTCATGGCCAGCTCGGTGCGGCCCGCGCCCATGAGGCCGGCGATGCCGACGATCTCTCCCTGGCGCACGTTCAGGCTCACGCCCTTGATCTGCTCGCGGTCGGCGTGCAGCGCATGGTGCACGCGCCAGTCGCGCACCTCGAACACCGTCTCGCCGATCTTCGGGTCGCGCTGCGGATAGCGGTGCGCCATGTCGCGCCCGACCATGCCGCGGATGATGCGATCCTCGCTGATGGGCTGGCCGCGGCAGTCCATGGTCTCCACCGTCGCGCCGTCGCGCAGCACGGTGATGGAGTCGGCCACCTTGGCGATCTCGTTGAGCTTGTGCGAGATCAGGATCGACGCGATGCCCTGGCGCTTGAGCTCCAGCAGCAGCATCAGCAGAGCGTCGCTGTCGTTCTCGTTGAGGCTGGCGGTGGGCTCGTCGAGGATCAGCAGCTTCACCTCCTTGGCCAGCGCCTTCGCGATCTCCACGAGCTGCTGCTTGCCCACGCCGAGGTCGGTCACCAGCGTGGTCGGCGGCTCCTTCAGGCCCACCTTGGCGAGCAGCTCGCGCGTCTTCGCATAGGCGGCGAACCAGTCGATCACGCCGCCGCTGGCGATCTCGTTGCCCAGGAAGATGTTCTCCGCGATGGACAGCAGAGGCACCAGCGCCAGCTCCTGGTGGATGATGATGATGCCGAGCTTCTCGCTGTCGGCGATGCCCCTGAAGCGCCGCTCCTCGCCCTCGAAGAAGATCTCGCCGGTGTACGAGTCGCACGGGTAGACGCCGCTCAGCACTTTCATGAGCGTCTACTTGCCCGCGCCGTTCTCGCCCACCACCGCGTGGATCTCCCCCGCGCGCACGCTGAGGTTGACGTTGCTCAGCGCCTTCACGCCGGGAAACGTCTTGGTGATGCCGCGCATCTCGAGGATGGCGGCATCGGCAGTGCGACTGGCAACGCTCACTTGATCTGGCTTTCCTTGTAGTAGCCGCTGTCGACCAGCACCTGCTTCCAGTTGGAGCCGTCCACGCTCACCGGCTTGAGCAGGTACGAGGGCACGACCTTGATGCCGTTGTTGTAGGTCTTGGTGTCGTTCACCTCGGGCGTCTTGCCCGAGAGCATCGCGTCCACCATGGCCACCGTCACCTTGGCCAGCTCGCGCGTGTCCTTGAACACGGTCGAGCTCTGCTCCTTGCGCAGGATCGACTTCACCGAGGGAATCTCGGCGTCCTGCCCTGACACCACAGGCATCGGCTGCGAGCCCGAGCCGTAGCCCACGCCCTTGAGCGAGGACAGGATGCCGATGGAAAGGCCGTCATACGGCGACAGCACCGCGTCGACGCGATCCTTGGTGTAGAAGGCCGACAGCAGGTTGTCCATGCGCGCCTGCGCCACCGCACCGTCCCAGCGCAGCGTGCCGACCTTGTCCATGCCCATCTGCTTGCTGCGCACCACCAGCTTGCCGCTCTTGATGTACGGGTCGAGCACCGACATCGCGCCGTTGTAGAAGAAGAAGGCGTTGTTGTCGTCGGGCGAGCCGCCGAAGAGTTCGATGTTGAACGGGCCCTTTCCGCTCTTCAGCCCCAGCGCCGACTCGATCGATTGCGCCTGCAGCACGCCGACCTGGAAGTTGTCGAAGGTGGCGTAGTAGTCGACGTTCTTCGAGCCCTTGATGAGCCGGTCGTACGCGATGACCTTCACACCCTTGTCGGCGGCCTTCTGCAGCACGTCGGACAGCGTGGTGCCGTCGATGGCCGCGATGACCAGCACCTTCGAGCCCTTGGTCACCATGTTCTCGATCTGCGCGAGCTGGTTCGGGATGTCGTCGTCGGCGTACTGCAGGTCGGTCTTGTAGCCCTTGTCCTTGAAGTACTTCGCCATGTTGGCGCCGTCGGCGATCCAGCGGGCCGATGACTTGGTGGGCATCGAGATGGCGATCAGGCCCTTGTCCTGCGCATTGGCCAGCGGCGTGAAGCCGACGACGGCCAATGCGATGCCCGCGAGGGAGGCCTTGAGGAATTTGCGTTTCATGGGTGTGGGCTCTCAGTACTTGCGGTTGGGAAACTCTTTGGCTGCGACTTCCATGGGGAAGATGCTCTCGACCGTCACGATGCGCTTGGGCAGCGTCTTGCCGTCCTTGATGTCCTTCACGGCCTGCATGAGCTGAGGCCCGAGCAGCGGGCTGCACTCGACCGACACGTTGAGCTTGCCGGCGATCATTGCTTCGAAGGCACCCTTCACGCCGTCGATGGAGATGATCACGATGTCCTTCGCGGGCTTCAGGCCGGCTTCCTCGATGGCCTGGATCGCGCCGATGGCCATGTCGTCGTTGTGCGCGTAGAGCACATTGATCTTCTTGCCTTCGGCCTTCAGGAAGGCTTCCATCACCTCCTTGCCCTTGGCGCGCGTGAAGTCGCCGGTCTGCGATCGGATGATCTTGAACTTCGGGTCGGCCTTGATGATTTCCTCGAAGCCCTTCTTGCGGTCGATGGCCGGCGCCGAGCCCACGGTGCCCTGCAGCTCGACGATGTTCACCTCGCCCTTCTGGTCCTTCATCTTCTCCACCAGCCAGCGGCCGGCCTTGCGGCCTTCCTCGGTGAAGTCGGAGCCCATGAAGGTCACGTAGAGCGAGTCGTCCTTGGTGTTGACGGAGCGGTCAGTCAGCACCACCGGGATCTTGGCGGCCTTTGCTTCGCGCAGCACGGTCTCCCAGCCCGACTCGACCACCGGCGAGAAGGCGATCACGTCGACCTTCTGCGCGATGTACGAGCGGATGGCCTTGATCTGGTTTTCCTGCTTCTGCTGCGCATCGGAGAACTTGAGCTCGATGCCCGCGTCCTTCGCGGAAGACTTGATCGACTCGGTATTGGCGGTGCGCCATTCGCTCTCGGCGCCCACCTGCGCGAAGCCGAGCACGAGTTTCTTCTGCGCGAGCACGGAGGCGGGCAGCAGTCCGCCGAGCGCGGCTGCGGCCAGGGCGGCGTTGAGGGTGCGGCGATTCATGGTCATGGGATGTCTCCTTCTTGAAGATTCGAGGACTTGCTGGTTGGCGTGATGAAACCCCGTCCGGTCAGGCCAGCATGTAGCCGGTCTTCACCGTCGTGTAGAACTCCGCGGCGTGGCGCCCTTGTTCGCGCGGCCCGTAGCCCGACCCCTTGCGGCCGCCGAAGGGCACGTGGAAGTCCACCCCCGCGGTCGGCAGATTGACCATCGTCATGCCCACCACGGCATGGCGCCTGAAATGCATCGCGTGCTTCAGCGAATTGGTGCAGATGCCCGCGCACAGGCCGAAGGGCGTGTCGTTGCACAGCGCCAGCGCGTCGTCGTAGTCGTCGGCGCGCAGCACGCAGGCCAGCGGCCCGAAGACTTCTTCGCGCGCGATGCGGTGCGCGGGCTTCGCGAGAAACAGCGCGGGGCTCATGTAGTGGCCGGAGGTGGCACGCTCCAGCGCCTCGCCGCCCCACACATGTTCGGCGCCTTCCTCGCGCGCCACGTCGACCCAGGCGAGGTCCTGCGAGAGGCGCTCTTCGTCCGCCACCGGGCCTATGTCGACGCCACGCTCCAATGCGTGGCCGATCTTCAGCGTCTTCAGGCGCTGGCGCAGCTTTGCCACGAAGGCGTCGTGCACCGCCGACTCCACGATGAGCCGGCTCGACGCGGTGCAGCGCTGGCCCGCGGAAAAGTAGGCGCCCTGCACCGCGCAGTCGACGGCGCGGTCGAGGTCGGCATCGGCCAGCACCACCAGCGCGTTCTTGCCGCCCGTCTCCAGCTGCACCTTGGCGCGCCTCGCGGCGGCCGCCTGCAGGATGCGCTCGCCGTTCGCCATCGAGCCGGTGAAGCTCAGCGCGTCGACGAGCGGGCTGTCGACCAGCGCCTGCCCCACCTCGCGGCCGCTGCCCATCACGAGGTTGAAGGCACCGGCCGGCAGCGCGGCGCGGCTGATGATCTCGGCCAGCGCCCAGCCGCAGGCCGACACCAGTTCGGCCGGCTTGAACACCACGCTGTTGCCATGGGCCAGCGCAGGCGCGATCTTCCATGCGGGAACGACGAAGGGCGAGTTCCACGGCGTGATGAGCCCCACCACGCCGACCGGTTCGCGCGTGACGTCGACCTGCACGCCGGCGCGCACCGAGGCCACGTTCTCGCCACCGCCGCCGCGCAGCGCCTCGCCCGCGAAGAACTTGAAGATCTGCCCCGAGCGGACCACTTCGGCCACCGCCTCGGCCAGCGTCTTGCCTTCCTCGCGCGCCAGCAGCAGGCCCAGGTCGTCCTTGCGTGCGAGCAGTTCGGTGCCGATGCGGTCGAGCACGTCGGCGCGCCGCTGCGGCGTGCTGTGGCTCCAGTGCGGGAAAGCCTCGGTCGCGGCGCGGATGGCGGCCTCGGCCTGGCGGCGATCGGCACGCGCGTACTCGGCCACCACTTCGCTGGTGTCCGAGGGATTGGCGCTCACACCGGTGGTCGCGCTGGTTTCCCAGCGGCCATTGATGTACTGCCGCACGTTCTGATGAATCTCGCCGTGGATCACCGGGGCGTGGACCTTGTCTCTGTTGTTCTTGGAGTGCCCGGAGTCTATGAATTGATTTGATATCAATCCAATCGTTTTTTAAGCAAAATGGATATCGATCGCCGGATTCTGGAAAACCCGATCAGTCCTTTGTTTCAAGCCCAGAGACATGACCAACTACAACCACTGGTTCATCCGCGCCCGCCTCAAGACCCGCCAGCTGCTGCTGCTCGTGGCACTGGCCGAGGAGGGCAACATCCACCGCGCGGCACAGGTGCTCAACATGACCCAGCCAGCCGCCTCCAAGCTGCTGAAGGACCTGGAAGACGTGCTGGAGGTGCCGCTGTTCGACCGCCTGCCGCGCGGCATGCGCCCGACCTGGTACGGCGAGACCATGATCCGCCACGCCCGCGTCGCGCTCGCGAGCCTGAACCAGGCGCACGACGAACTCACCGCGCTCAAGGCCGGCCGCTTCGGCCAGGTGAGCGTGGGCGCCATCACCGCGCCGGGCCTCACGCTGATGCCGCCGGCCGTGGCGATGGTGAAGCGCGAGCAGCCCGACCTGCGCGTGTCGCTGGAGATAGAAACCAGCCCCGTGCTGCTCGAGCGGCTGGAGCAGGGCAAGCTCGACATCCTGGTGGCGCGGCTGTTCGCCGAGCACGACAAGGCGCAGCTGCGCTACGAGGCCCTGAGCGAGGAACCCGTGTGTGCGCTGGTGCGCCCCGGCCACCCGCTGCTGGGCGTGAGCGGGCTCACGCTGCGCGACGTGGTGGGCGCCGGCTGGATCGTGCCACCCGCGGGCAGCGTGCTGCGGCACCGCTTCGAGCTGATGTTCCAGGAAGAAGGCCTCGCGCCGCCGACCAACACCATCGAGAGCTCGGCCCTGCTCTTCATCACGCGAATGCTGCAGCAGAGCGACATGGTCGCGGTGCTGGCGACCGACGTGGCGCGCTACTACGCGTCGCACGGCATCGTGTCGCTGCTGCCGCTGGACATGCCCTGCCACATGGACGCCTTCGGCATCATCACCCGCACCGACAGGCTGCCCTCGCCGGCGGCGAAGGTGATGATGAAGGCGCTGAAGACTGCGAGCATGAGCGTCTACGGACGCAAGCTCGAGATCGACTGACGGCCGGGCCGTCGCGACTTCAGGTCCAGCCGGCGTCTACCGTGAACTCCTGCGCCGTGCACATCTTCGCGTCGTCCGATGCGAGGAACAGCACCATGCGCGCGATGTCTTCCGGCATCAGCTTGTCGGGCAGGCACTGGTTGCGCTTGAGCGCCTGCTCGCCCTCCTCGTCGAGCCACAGCTTCACCTGCCGCTCGGTCATCACCCAGCCGGGCGACACGGTGTTGATACGGATGCGGTCCTTGCCCAGATCCACCGCGAGCCCACGCGTGAGGCCGTTCACCGACGACTTGGCGATCGCGTAGCAGGGGTAGCCCGAACCCTTGGTCTGCCAGCCCGTCGAGCCCAGGTTGACCACCGAACCGAAGCCCAGCCGCTTCATGCCCGGCACCACCGATTGAATGGCGAACAGCGCAGGCCGTTCGTTGATGGCCATGCGGTTGTCGTAGTAGTCGGGCGTGACCGATTCGAGCGTGTGGCGGTCGTCGCTCGCCACGTTGTTGACCAGCACCGCGAAGTCGCCGAGTTCGGTGGCGGCATCGGCAATCGCCTTCTGCAGCGCGGCGATGTCGCGCACGTCGCAGGCGCGCCACCAGGGCGCGGCGTGGCCTGACTTTTCGATCTGCTGCGCGAGTTCCGCGCTGGCAGTCTCGGCAATGTCGACGAAGGCCACGCGCGCGCCCTGCGCCGCGAACGCGGACACGATGGCCGCGCCGATGCCGCTGCCGCCGCCGGTGACGAACACCGTGCGACCCTTGAGGCTGGGATGGATGGAAAGCTGGGGGGAATTCAAGAAGAGTCTCCGGAGGGCCCTGCATTTGACATTGCAATATGCATATCAATCAATGCATGGATTTTTAATTTCCGTTATCAATATGCCTTGATACGATCCGCCGCGTCAAGAAAACATTGACCAAGGAAAAACAGATGAGCGAGACAGCGAACCCCCTTTCCCCACTGCCCGCACCTTCCGTTGCAGGCGAGCCCGAATGCATCTGGCCCGCCGGCGCCAACCTCGGCGAAGGCACGATGTGGTCGCAGCGCGAGCAGGCGCTGTACTGGCTCGACATCCTCACGCCGCGCCTCTTCCGCTACGACCCCGCCACCGGCGCGCAGCGCACCTGGAACTTCGACGAGGAGATCACCGCCATCGCCGAGCGCGCATCGGCGCCGGGCCTCTTCATCACCCTGCGCCGCGGCTTCGCGCTCTTCGACACCACCGCCCCCGGCGACGACGCCAAACCGCAGTACCAGCACAAGCCCGAACCCGAGCGCACCGGCAACCGCTTCAACGACGGCAAGTGCGACGCCCGCGGCCGCTTCTGGGCCGGCAGCATGGACTTCGACTGCAAGGCCCCCACCGGCGCGCTCTACCGCTACGACGCCGATGGCCGCTGCACGAAGCATGACGACAACTTCGAGGTGACCAACGGCCCGACCTGGTCCGCCGACGGCCGCACCATGTACTTCAACAACACGGTGCTGAACAACCTCTACGCCTACGACTTCGACATGCAGGCCGGCACCGTGTCGAACCGCCGCGTGTGGCACCGCTTCCCCAAGCCGGACGGCCTGCCCGACGGCATGACCACCGACGCCGCCGGCCGGCTCTGGATCGCGCACTGGGGCGGCTCCTGCGTCACCTGCCACGACCCGGTGAGCGCGGCCGAGTTGTGCCGCATCGCCATACCCGCGAGCCACGTCACCGACTGCGCCTTCGGCGACGCCGACCTGCGCACGCTCTACATCACGACCGCGCGCAACAGCCTCACGCCCGAACAGGAGGCCGCCGAGCCGCTGGCCGGTGGGCTCTTCAGGGTGCGCATTGACAGCCCCGGCATGCCGGCTGCGCTGTTCGCGGGTTAGGGCCTGTTCACCCTATTCAAGGGGTCGCGTTGCTGCGCAAAGGGGCTGGATGCAAGGCGCCCGCGCGCAGCAAGGCTGATGCCTTGCAAGCGCGGGCAACGCCGCAGGCAGCCCCTTTGCGCAGCAACCCGAAGGGAAGCCCGCCACAGCCCGCCCCTGCGCGTTGCGCTCCTTGAGCGTGTGGACACACGCACTGCGTCGCGCGCCTTCAGGGGCGGGCTGTGGCGGGCTTCGCGACCCCTTGAATAGGGTGAACAGGCCCTAAATCCCGCCGCTTTCGAGGGGCGTAGCAAGCGCAAGCTCGCAGGATGCGCGCAGTTATCGGACATTCGGACCTTCCGACACCGATGGCCACGCTGAACTTCTCGACCGACGACCTACGCCCGCAGGACCGCTTCGACCATTGGTGCGAAGCCCGCGGGCGCCACATGTTCGGCGTCACGATCGAGCTGCCGCGCGAGCGCCGTCCGGCGTTCGAGGGCCGTTTCCAGGCCGTTTCGATCGGCGACGCGACCGTCTCGAACATGCGCGCCTCCTCCTACCAGATCAGCCGCACCAGCGCCGACATCGCGCGGGTCGCCAGCCAGAGCCTGTGCATCGGCCTGCAGGTGCGCGGGCCGGGGTTGATAAGCACCAGCCGGGCTTCCGGCCTGCAGATCCGCGAGGGCGACCTCGTCGTCAATCACTCCGACCTGCCCTACGCCGGCATGCCGATGCGCACCGACGGCTTCGACTTCCGCATGCTGCGGATTCCCCTGACGCCCGACCTGCTGCTCGGCGCGCGGGCCGACGACCTCTTCGCGGAGCCCCTGGCCCCCGCAACGCCCTTCCTGCGGCCGCTGATGGCGACCTTCCATGCGCTCACGCTGCGCCCGTCGGACGCTCCGGACGCCGGGGCCGAGGTCACCCACGCCGCCCGGCTGGCGCTGCTGGCACGCGGGCGCCTGCCGCCCGGCCTGCCCGAGAGCCGCGCCGCGCTGCGCTCGGGCTTCCTGCATGCGGCACGCGGGATCCTTGCGCGCGACCTGCGCCAGCCGGAACTCTCGCCGGCAACGATCGCCCGCGAACTGGGCATCTCGCTGCGGCAGGTGCACGTGCTGTTCGAGCCGACGGGGCAGTCCTTCGCGCGCACGCTGACGTCCATGCGGCTCGGGGAAGCCTCGCGGATGCTGTCCGAGGCGCCGGAGCGCTCGGTTACCGACATCGCCTACCTTTGCGGCTTCGACAGCATCGCCACCTTCTACCGGGTATTCCGCGCGGCCTACGCCATGACGCCCCGCGACGCGCGGGCGGCGGCACAGGGCGAGTGACGCCCGCGGCGCCGCGATTTCGAAAACGGAAGTACCAATAAAAACAGGCGCTTGCGCGCATTGAGAAGACGCGGACCGGGCCTTCGCGAATCATGCGCGGCATGTATCTGCATCCCCTGACAGCCGGCCTGCCGGCGGCGGAGCGGGAGGCGCTCGCCCGCCACAGCCAGCTTCGCCACTTCAAGCGCAACCAGACCGTGCTGCGCATCGACGAATCCACCGACAGGTTCTACTGCGTGGCGAGCGGGCTGCTGCGCGTGACCACGCCCGGGCGCGACCCCAATGCGGAGTTCACCAGCGAGTTCATCCGCCGGGACGATTTCTTCTTCGACCTGTCGATCCGGGAAGACCGCTACACCTCGACACAGGCGCTGGTGGCGGCGCTGCCGTCGTCGGTGTACCTCGTGCCCATCCGGGTCATGCGCGAACTGTGCGTGCGGCACCCGGCCGTCGCGATGGCGCTGCTGGGCCTGGCGATGAAGCGCATGAGCATGCTGCGCGGCCAGATGCGGCGCGTGACGACGCTGCCCTCCGAGGACCTAGTGCACCGCGTGCTGTACCAGCTCACCGAGCTGGCGCCGGCCCCCGCGGGCGGCTACGACAAGCGGATCTCCCAGTCGCTGATCGCCTCGTATTCGGGCCTGTCGCGCGAGATGGTCAACAAGACCATGCGCGACATGGAAAGCCGCGGCCTGCTGCGGCGCGACGGCGAAGCCGTGCATGTGTCGCCCGAATTCGCGGCGACGGACCTCGGCACGCTGCCGGACGATTCAGCCGGCGATGCCGAAGCGGTGCTCGGTCGCGCTGCGGAACACCTCGGACGGCCGCAGCACTGTTGAAGGAAAGTCCGGACGGTTCGGCGAATCGGGAAAGTGCTGGGTTTCCAGGCACAGCCCGTCGCCCTGCCGCAGGCTCGCGCCCGCGCTGCCCAGCAGGCTGCCGTCGAGGAAGTTGCCCGAATAGAACTGCACGCCGGGCTCGCTGGTGTGCACTTCCATCACGCGGCCCGTGGCTTCGTGTTCGAGCCGTGCCGCGAGCGCGAGGCCATGGTCGGCCTGGGTGCGGTCGAGCACCCAGTTGTGGTCGTAGCCGTGCGCGAGCAGCAGCTGCTCGTGGCCTTCGCGGATGCGCTCGCCGATGCGGGTCGCGGCCCGGAAGTCGAACGGGGTGCCCGCCACCTCGGCGATGCCCTGCGGGATCAGCGTCGCGTCCACCGGGCAATAGCGGCTCGCGGCGAGGGTCAGCCGGTGGTCCATCACCGAGCCGCTGCCCGCGAGGTTGAAGTAGTCGTGATGGCTCAGGTTCAGCACCGTGGGCCTGTCGGTGGTCGCGCTGTAGTCGATGCGCCATGTATTGGCGCCCAGGCTCAGCGTGTAGCGCACCACCAGCCGCACTTCACCCGGGTAGCCCTCCTCGCCGTCGGCGCTGGTGTAGCCCAGTTCGATGGCGATGGCGTCGTCGCCGGTCTCCTGCGCCGACAGCGGCGCGATCTCCCAGTAGCGCTTGCCGAAGCCGGTCGCTCCGCCGTGCAGCGAGTTCGGGCCGTTGTTCAGGCCGAGCTGGTGCGCCTTGCCGTCGAGCGTGAAGCGCCCGCCCGAGATGCGGTTCGCGTATCGGCCGACGATGGTGCCCAGGTGCGGATGCGGCCCCAGGTAGTCGGCGAGCGTGGGCAGCCCCAGCACGATGTTTTCGCTGCGCCCATGCCGGTCGGGCACGCGCAGTGCGGTAACGATGCCACCGAGGTTGATGGCGCTCAGGCTCAGGCCCCGGCCGTTGTCGAGCGTGTATTCGGTGACCGCGCGGCCGTCGGGCATGCGGCCGTATTCGCGCGAGGTGATGCTGCTGCTCATGCGCCTCCTGTGTCTCCTGCCATTCAGGGAAACATCGCCTCGCGCGCGCACTGCGAGGCGGTGCGCAGCGCGATGCGGTCCTTGAGGTCGTGAAAGTCGGGCGGTTCGGCCGCGTAGGTGCGCAGCTCGATGCGATGGCCGGCCTTGGTCACCGCGTCGGCAAAACGCTCCTGCAGCGCGAAGGGCGTGTTCCTGTCCTCGCGGTTGCCGATCAGCACGATGCGCCGCGCCGGGTCGCGCACGATGCCGCCCACGTGGTCGAGCGGGTCGTAGAACTGCGTGCTGCCGGTGGTGTCGGTGCGGCCGTCCTTCGAACGGCCCAGCATGCGCGCGCGCTCCAGCAGCCCGTAGGCGCCCGAGGTCAGCACAGCGCAGGCCACGCGCGTGCGCCCCAGCGTGAGCAGCGCGGCGCCGGCAGTGGCGCCGCCGCTGTGGCCGACGATGACGATGCGCTGCAGCCGGTGGCGCTGCATGAGCGCGTCGAGTGCGGCATCGAGCGCGTGGAACTCCACCAGCTGGCGGCGCTTGCGGTGGTCGCCCGACGATCCGTAGGTGCCGGGCCGCGCCACGAAGATCCACGGCACGCCCGCGCGGTCGCGGCTGCGCTGCGCATCGAGCGTTCGCAGTTCGTCGGTGTTCTCGGGGGTGCGCGTGGGCGCCTGGTCCATCACGCCGTCGCGGTCGCCCGAGAACTGCACGATGGCCATGCGCGCGCCGTCTATGTCGTCGCTCGCGAAGTAGCGGATGCACGCCGGCCCCTCGGCTGGCTGCACCCACAGGAAGCCGTTGCGGTCGGGGCAGCGTGCGCGGTCGGCGGGCTGGTTCCAGTACAGCACGTCGTCGCTGCCGGCGGCGAGGAGGCGAGGCACGTCGGGCCCCGTGCGCTGCGCGCAGGCCGCCTGTGCCAGCGCAAGCAGGACGAGCGCGCCGCGCGCGCACCGGCGGAAGAAGCCCTGCGCCCTCATAGCCGCTGCAGCAGCCCGGGGATGCTGCCGAAGTCGGACCGGTCGCGGTCGCCCTTCACCAGCACGAGGTCGCCATCGCGCAGGAAGGCGCCGAGGTAATTGGCGAGCTGCACGGCATCGTCGAAGTGCGGGCCGAGCAGTTCGGCGGGCACTTCCTCGCGCAGCCAGCGCATCTCCTCGCCGTGCGTCACGAGGTGCTCGATGCCCGAGGCCAGCAGCGGCGCTGCCAGGCTGCGGTGCATGGCCTCGGCCTCCTTGTCGAGGTTGACGATGCGCCCCAGCACGCCGATCTTGCGCAGCACCGGGCCGGCGTCGCCGCGCTGCCAGGTGCGCACGAACTCCATGGCGTTGCGCATCGACATGACCTCGGCGTTCCAGCTGTCGTCGATCAGCGTGGCCTGCACGCCGCCCAATGTGCGCAGCGCGCGCACCTGCATCACCGACGCCGGCAGGCGCACGTGCGGCATGCGCGCGCAGGCCGCCTCGCCGTCGAAGCCCATGGCCAGCAGCGCCGCGAAGGCGAGCAGCGAATTGCGCACCAGCCCCGCGCTCTCGACCGGGAACAGGTATTCGAGCGTGCGCCCCGGAATGGCGACGCGCACCCGGCAGCCGCCGCCGGGCTCGGGCCGGGTGTCGAGCATGCGAACGTTGGCGTCGGGCCCGCTGCCCACCACCCAGATCGCGCCGGCCGTGTGCGCGGCGGCTTCCACCACCTGGCGCAGGCAGGGAATGTGGTCGGGCACGATCGCCACGCCGCCGGGCTCCAGCCCGAGGAAGATGCGCGACTTGTACGTGGCCGTGAGCTCCACCGTCGAGGCCTGCCGCGTCTGCGAGAGACCGATCTCGGTGATGATGGCCACGTGCGGCCGGGCCAGCAGCGAGATCGGCCCACGGTCCATCCACAGGCCGCTTTGCGCCATCTCGAGGATGCACACGTCCACGTCGGGCCCGAGGTTCGCCAGCATGGCCGGCACGCCGACGCGCGAGTTGTAGTTGTCGATGGTGGTGTGCACGCGCGCCCTCGCGGGCAGCAGGTCGCGCAGCATCGCGATGGTGGACGACTTGCCGACCGTGCCGGTCACGCCCACCACCATGCCCTTGTAGCGCTCGCGCGCCGCGACACCCATCGCGATCATGGCCGCGATGGGGTCCTCCACCTGCAGCAGCGGAAAGGCCGGATCGAGCCCCTCCACCGCGCGCGCGACCATGGCGCCGGCCAGCCCGGACTGCAGGCGGGGCAGCTCCAGGTGGCGGTCCCAGTTGTCGCTGCGCGGCTTGCTGTAGCTCTCGTGCACGGCCAGCGTGCGGTAGTCGGAAGCGATGAAGAGCGAAGGCTTCGGCAGCAGCCCCATGTGGACCGGCCCGCGCACCGCCGAGTTGACGGACCAGCCCGGCGGTGGCCCCACCAGCCAGCGGCCGCCCGTGGCACGCTGCAGCTGCTCCGCGGTCCAGACGGGCGCGGGTTCCGGGCCGGCGCCGGGACGGTCGGCCGAGAGCACGGGCGCGGGACGCTCCGGCAAGGGCGTGGGCAACGCAGGCACGCGCAGGCCGTACCAAAGCTGGAGGCGGCGCGCGGGCGGCAAATCGGGAAGATCGCCGCGCACGCTCACTTCGAGCTGCAGCACGTCGCTCTCCAGCAGCCCCGCGCGCGGCGAGCGCAGGCCGTAGCGGTCGCGGTAGATGCGGCCGGGCTCCCAGCGGCTGGTGGGCCACATCCAGTCGCAGGGGTCGTGGTCCATGCCCTCGCCCCATGGCGGCATGCGGCTGCTGCGCATCGGCACCGCGCGAAAGCCCACGCGCAGGTCGGCGGCGACGGGCGCGTCGACGGTCCAGAACGATTCGTCCCACAGCAGGCGCCGCCCCACGATCTGCCGAGGCGTGCAACGCAGGCCGACGAGGCGCAGCGGGCCGATCTGCAGCGGCGGGACGCGCGCGTCGCCGGGCACGGCATCGACCAGCCATTCGGGCCTTGGCACGGACAGCGGGCCGATGACCGGCGCTGGCTGCGGTGCCGGCGGGGCGCCGTCGACAGTGCTGGCGGTGCCGGCCTGGAACGCCTGCCGGTCCGGCGGCGACAGCCTCGCGACGCAACGGCCGCCGGGCAGCGGAGCCATCTCGGTACCGAGCGCGCGGCATTGCGCGGCGAAGCGCTCGCCGAGCGCCTGCGCCTCGTCGCCCTCGAGCTGCCGCGAGAAGCCGAAGCCGACACCGATGGGCGTGAACGTCACCTCCTCGACGCCGCGCGGGCTCAGCGCCAGCGTGAAGACGCCGGAGTCGCCGAAGTCGTTGCGCACCGAGTCGAACAGCAGGTCGCCCGCGTCGTGCAGGATCGGCCGGCCGTTGTAGATCTCGATGCCCTGCAGCACGTGCGCCGAGGTGCCGAGCACCGCGTCAGCGCCCGCATCGACGATGGCATGGCCGACGGCGATCTCGGCCTGCGTGGGCTCGGTCTCGAGGTTGGCGCCCCAGTGCACCGCCACCAGCACCACGTCGGCCTCGCGGCGCGCGGCTTCGATGCGCGGCGCGAGCGTGGCGGTCCATGCGGCGGGGTCGTCGAGCGAGAGCCAGGCGGCGCCCGCGCGCTCGGCGGTGACGGCGAAGCTCGGCTGCGTGGCGTCGAGCGAGAACAGCGCCACGCGCACGCCGCCGGCACGCCGGAACGCCGGGCGCAGCGCGGCCTCCAGCGTGCGGCCGGTGCCGGCATGCGCGATGCCCGCGACCTGCAGCAGGGCCTGCTGCTCCATCAGCGCCTCGGGGCCGTAGTCGCCGCTGTGGTTGTTGGCGGTGGCGACCATGCCGATGCCGGCCTCGGTCAGCACCGCGAGCATCTCGGGGCGGGCGCGGTAGTAGTACGGCGCCTTCTCGCCCTTGTCCACGCCCTGCTCGCCGACGGTGGCGACCACGCATTCGAGGTTCACGATGCGCAGGTCGGCCTCGCGCAGCGCGGCGATGTCGCCGAGCATCCTGCGCGCACCGCCGAGTTCGCGCAGCCGGTAGTGCTGGCGGCGCGAGAGGTTCACGTCGCCGCCCCATGCGACGGTGCCTGTGCCCACCGAGCGCCCCTCGCTCTCCTTCAGCATGCGGTGGTAGGCCACGTAGCCCGAGAGGTAGTGCTCCACGTCGTCGATGCGCACGCGGAAGCTGTGGTGCTTGATGAAGAACGAACCGGCGATGCGCGCGGGGTTGCGGAAGAACATCGCCAGCTCGGGCCAGAAATGGCCGTTGGCGAGGTAGCGCGCGCGGTATTCCAGCGCACGGTCGAACCTGTCGCGATCGAGCCCGGCCAGCAAAGGGCGCAGCGCGGGGTCGGCCTCCAGCCGCAGCACCATGTCGCGCGCGGCCATCATCAGCTCGAGCAGCGTGGGAAAGGTGGGGATGCGCTCCAGCACGAAGTCGAGGTACCCCGAAACGTTCTGCAAGCCGAAGCGGTAGTAGCGCACTTCGGGCCGGTAGCGCGTGAGCTCGTTGACGCAGTAGCTCAGCCAGTGGTCGTGCGCGCGCCAGTGCTCGGCGGCGATGAAATGCTCGAAGGCCTTCTCGACGACCGCGAGCCAGCGCTCGTCACGCGTGAGGCCGTACAGGCGCATCAGCCCGAAGGCCGCCTCGCCGTCGTAGTAGATGACGCGGAACCTGTCCTTCACTTCCAGCGACGGCGCATTGAGCACGTGCACGAAGCTGCCGGTCTCCGGGTCCTGCATGTGGCGGATGCCGAGCGCGAGCTGCTCCAGCAGCGGCAGGTATTGCCTGTCGCCCGTGAGCTCTGTGTACTTGACCAGCGCGAGCAGGCACACGGCATTGCCGCCGAGCTTGATCTCGCTGCCGATGTCCAGCAGGTAGGCGGCACGCGTGCCGTCGGGCAGGTTGGCCGGGCGGATCAGCGTGCCGGCGAGGAAGGCCAGCGAGCGGTCGATGGCCGCCTTCAGCGTGTCGTTGCGGGTGAGCTCCCACGCCTCCAGCATCGCGTAGGTGGAGCTCGCGTGGCGCAGCGTGTTGTAGGTGGGGATGGTGCGGTCGAAGCAGGGAAACCAGCCGTAGTGGAACTCGCCCGTGGGCTTGACCTGTTCGGCAAGGTAGTTGCCCGCGTCGTCGATCAGCGCATGCACCTGCTGCGCGTTCCATTCGCGCAGTTCGCGGAAGCCCGCCGCCTGCCCTTCGGCGGTGACGGGCCACGCGCCCTTCGCATCGACGTACACGGCCCGCGTCGTGAAGCACCAGACGGGCGCGGCATCGTCCGCCGGAAAGTCGAGCTCGCGGCCGAAGCGCCGCTTGGTGTGCAGGCGCAGGTTGCCGGTGTTGGGCTCGGCATGGTCCACGTCGCCGTTGTAGAGGATCGCGCTGCCGTGCATTTCCTGCGCGAGCAGCGCGAACTCGAAGCGCGCGTCGAAGGCGATGCCTTCGTTGAAGTAGTTGCGCTTGGTCTGCGCCAGCCTTGCCTTCAGCTCGCCCCAGCTCATGGGCACGACCTTGTCGACCACTTCGGCGCGCAGGCGTTGCGGCGGCTGCGCGCCGCGCCTGGCCTGGGTCGTGATCGCATCCACCGCGGCGCGCCATGCGGCTTCGATGCCGGCGCCGCGGCCCGACGCCACGCGGGCCCGGCTGCCGTTCTCACCGATGGCGAAGAAGACCACGCAACCCGCATCGCCGGTGGCAGGCGCCGCGGCGGGCAGAACGCCCGCCGGATCCGCCAGGGCCTGCCTGGCGCGGTTCAACAGATCTGCAAGAGGATTCTTCTGGTCGTGATTCATGCAGCCGCGAATGATGACAGGCCACGGCGTGGCCCGCCATCCCGTCAATCCATGGGATTTGTTCGCAGCCTGACGACTGGCTGACCTGCTACAGCCGCAGCAGCTCGACGCGACGGTTCTTCGCGCGGCCTTCCTCGTTGGTGTTGGGCGCCACCGGCTCCTTCGAGCCCGCGCCGCGCGAGGTGAAGCGCCGCGCGTCGAGCCCCGTCTTCGCCAGCGCCGCGATGACCGACACGCTGCGCCGGCGCGACAGGTCGGCGTTGTGCCCTTCCTCGCCCTGGGCGTCGGTGTGGCCCACCACCTGCACGCGCAGCTGCGGGTTGCTGCGCATGAGCTTGGCGATCTCGTCGAGCGTGGGCTGCGAGTCGGGCTTGATGCTGTCCTTGTCGAGATCGAAGTGAATGCCGTAGAGGCTGATGCGGCCGTTCTCCGCAAGGCTCTTCTGCATGGCGGTGGCATCGACGAAGACGATCTTGTCGGTTTCCATGGCCTTGGTCTCGACCACCTTCACGAAGGCGAAGTTGCCGCGGAAGTTGCCTTCGGCCAGCGCGATGCTGGCGTACACCTTGCCGCCGTTCGGGTTGTCGTACTGGGCGAGCAGGTAGCGCCCGCCGGTGCCGAAATAGGTGCTCACGTAGTTGCGGCCGAGGCCGATCATGGGCCACTCGGGCGTGTCGACGGCATCGGCAAGCTCGGAGACGTCGGTGTTGGGGCTGCTGCGGTCGGGGTCCTTCCTGTAGCAGCTGCCGTCGTTGCTGGCGCAGGAGAACACCATCTGGAAGCCCTTGGCCTTGAGGCTGGCTTCGTAGTTGCGCTGCACCTCGAGCAGCGAGCGGCCTTCGGGCAGGTGGTAGTAGTAGAGCGAGACCTTGCCCGCAACCTGCAGCCGGTTGGGCGTGGGCTTCGGGTCGCCCCAGGTCTGGATGGGCTCGCGGATGAGTCCGGCCTCGTCGTAGTTCTTGCTCTGGAAGGCATCCATCACGGAGCCTTCGTAGCGGCCGACCAGCGGGTGGTCTTTCGCGGGTTCGGCGGCCGATGCGAAGGTGGCGGCCATGAGCAGCGCGGCGCCAGCCAGGAGTTGTTGCAAGCGCCGGCCTGGAGCAAGCCGGATTGCGAGGGTTGATTGAGCCATGTGGTTGTCCGTTTTTCCAAGCGAATAGCGCCTCGGATGAGGCGCGCATCGAAGGTATCGGTGGCTCGGTAGGCGGGCAATACGCCGTTCGATATGCCTGTTAAGAAGAAGCTTCTAAGAACGAGCGCCAAACGGTGCGAACAGCTGCGGATTCCGAAATCAGGCCCACGCCTCCATCACCGCACTGCGCACCGCGTCGACCGCGACAAGCCGCTTGCCCTCCGTCGGCGCAACCCAGCACAACCAGGTATGCGAGCGCCACCCTTTCCAGATCGCGAGTTCGCCGTTGCGCTCGCCCTGCTCCGCCTGGTCGAGCCGCATCAGCCCCGCGCCCATTCCGCTCGCGACCATGCTGCGGATGGCGCTCTCGCCATCGGCCGTGCGGCCCTGGCGGTACTCGCGACCCGCGCCGGCGAAGAGCTTTTCGAGATGCACGCGCAGGATGCATGAGGGCGGCGTGCCGACCCACGGCAGGTTCGTGAGTTCGTCGAGCGAGAGATCGGGCTTCGCCTCGGCCACCGCGGGCGGCAGCGCCACCACGAGATCGACGATGCCGAGCCGGTTCAGCTCCAGCCCCTCGATGCGCTCGCCGTCGCTGAGCACATAGGCGCAGTCGAGGTCACCTCGCTGCACGGCGGAAAGCGTTTCGTACGAGAGGCCCTGCTTCAGCTGCAGCGTGACCTGCGGATGCCGTTCCGCCAGCTTCACCAGCACCTCGCCCAGCCGCAGCGCCACCGGATCGACCACGGTGCCGAAGCGGACCACGCCCTGCGCCGCGCCACGCAGCTGGTCGGCCGCCGAACGCATGCGCATCGCAGAAGCCAGCGTGCGCTCAGCCTCTTCGAGCAGGCCGGTGCCGGCCTCGGTGAGCGACATGCCGCGCGGCGTGCGTTCGAACAGCTTCACGCCAAGCTCGTCTTCCAGCGCCTTGAGCTGCGCGCTCACTGCCGGCGCGCTGGTGAACACGCGCTCGGCGGCGCGGGTCAGGCTGCCCTCGCGGGCGATGGCGACGAAGGTCTTCAGTTGGTAGAGCTCCATGGCTGCGGATTGTGAGCTTCAAGCCCGGATCGGTCCGTTCGCTTTTTTGGAGCCCCCTGTCCAAAGAAGCGAATGGCATTTGCAGCGCCCGGCGCCCATCCTCGGGACATCGATTCATTCATCGCAAGAAAAGGCTTCTCCCATGTCCCATCGCCAACGCCTGCTCGGCATCGCCGCGCTGCTGCTCGCCACCTCCGGGTGGGGCGGCATGTTCCTGGTCGGCAAGGGCGTGCTGCACCACGTCGAGCCGGCGTGGTTCACGCTCATCCGCTACAGCATCTCCGCGCTGCTGTTCGTGCTGCTGATTCTTCCGCGCGGCGCGGCGCCATGGCGCAAGCTGCGCCAGCACGCCGGGCCGCTGGCACTGCGCGGCTTCGCGGGCTTCGGCATCTTCAGCGTGATGCTGCTGGCGGGCCTGGCGCACTCGGTGCCCTCGCACGGCGCGGTGATCATGGCGACCACGCCCATGACCACCCAGCTGCTGCGCTGGGCGCTCGACGGCGTGCGGCCGAGCCGCTCCACGCTGGTGACCACGGCGCTTTCGCTGCTGGGCGTGGCCATCGTCTCGGGGCTGCTCTTCGGCACGGCTTCGTCGGGCGAATCGACGCTCTTCGGCGACGCCGTGGCCTTCGTCGGAACGCTGGGCTGGGTCTGGTACGCACGCGGCGCGGTGCGCTTTCCGGAACTCGACGTGATCGAGTACACGGCGCTCACGGTGCTTGCCTCGTGGCCGCTGCTGCTGGCCATGGCGCTGGGCAGCACGCTGCTGGGCTGGTCGCACGTGCCGAGCGCGGAAGGCCTGCGCCTGGCGTGGCAGGCGTTGCTCTACGTCGGACTGGTGTCTTCGGCCATCTCGGTGCTGGCTTTCAACTACGGTGCGCGCACGCTGGGCGCAGTCACCGGCACGGCCTTCATCAACTTCGTGCCGGTGTCCGCCTTGCTGATGAGTGCCGCGCTCGGCAGGCTGCCCACGGTGAGCGAGGCGGCGGGCATGGCGATGGTGATCGGCGCGCTGCTGATCCATACCGCACTGAGCCGCAAGGCTTCAGCGCCGGCTCCGGCGCGGATCGCCCAGCCCCCGCAGAATGCGCGCAACTACAGCACCTGCGGAACCGCATCGTCATGAGCGACAGCAATACCGGGAAGCCCCGCCTCTTCGAGCCCCTGCGGCTCGGCCCCCTGCAGATCGACAACCGCATCGTCATCGCGCCGATGTGCCAGTACTCCGCCACCGAGGGCACGCCGGGCGACTGGCACCTGATCCACCTGGGGCATCTCGCGCTCTCCGGCGCGGGGCTGCTGATCCTGGAGGCGACAGCGGTGGAGGCCGAAGGGCGCATCTCGCCCGGCGACCTCGGGCTGTATTCCGATGCCAACGAGGAAGGCCTGGCGCGCGTGCTCTCGGCGATGCGGGCCCATTCGCCCATCAAGATCGCAATGCAGCTGGGCCACGCGGGACGCAAGGCATCGAGCCGCGCGCCGTGGGAAGGCGGCAGGCAGATCCGGCCGGACGAGCCCAGCGGCTGGAAGGCGTATGCGCCCTCGGCCGTACCGCATTCGCCCACGGAAGACCCGCCCATCGCACTCGACGCCGCCGGCCTCGCGCGCGTGCGCAGGGCTTTCGTCGATACCGCACGACGCGCTGCCCGACTGGGCCTCGACGGCATCGAGATCCATGCGGCGCACGGCTACCTGCTGCACCAGTTCCTCTCGCCGCTGGCCAATCATCGGGAGGACGAATACGGAGGCAGCCTCGAGAACCGCATGCGCTTTCCGCTCGAAGTGTTCGACGCGGTGCGCGAGGTGTTTCCTGCGGACCGGCCGGTGTGGGTGCGCGTCTCGGCCATCGACTGGGTGCCGGGCGGCTGGGACCTCGAAGGCACCGTCGCCTTCGCCAGGGCGCTCGAAGCGCGCGGCTGCGCGGCCATCCACGTGTCGAGCGGCGGCGTGTCGCCGAAGCAGGCCATCGCGCTCGGAGCCGGCTACCAGGTGCCATTCGCCGAACGGGTGAAATCGGAAGTCGGCATGCCGGTCATTGCCGTGGGCCTCATCACCGAACCACGGCAGGCGGAGGAAATCATCGCCAACGGGCAGGCCGATGCGGTGTCGCTGGCGCGCGCAATCCTCTACGACCCGCGCTGGCCATGGCACGCCGCCGCCGAACTCGGCGCGCAGGTGAAGGCGCCGCACCAGTACTGGCGCTCGCAGCCGCGCGAGTTCAAGGATCTGTTCGAGAACGCGATGTTCGGCGCGCGCTGAAAGGCCGGGATAGCCCTCAGCGGCGCACCGCCTCCAGCCAGAACAGCTTCTGCCGCATCGCCAGCGCCTCGCCCTGCTCGATGCGTTGATGCAGCCGCTCCAGCGCGGCGCGGCATCCGTCGATGCTGAATTCCGGGCAGACATAGGGCACGTGCTTCAGGTACCACGCGAACGCGCCGATGTCGGCGAAGGCGAGCAGTTCGGCGCCTTCTCCACCCTCTTCCACGACAAGGCCGGCGCGCTCCAGTTGTGCCGTGGCGGTGTCGAGCTTCCAGCGCGGCAGCTCGGGCATCGGCATGCGCAGCAACTCGTAGCAGTCGGCATTGAAGTCGGACGCGACCTGCTGCGTGACGAAGCGTCCGCCCGCCGCGAGGATGCGGTGAACATCGCTCGCAACGAAGGACTCATGCCGGTTGACGACCAGATGGAACGATGCGTCTGCGAACGGCAGCCGCGCCTGTTCCGCGTCATCCAGCTGCAGCGCGTTGTCGTCGGCTCCCTCGACCTCGACCACCTCGACACCCAGCGGCGCAAGCCGTTCGCGCGCGACGTCGACGTTGGGCGCCCAGCCCTCGGTGGCCACGGTGCGCGGCGGACGGAACGGCAGGCGGCTGAGCCATTCGCCGCCGCCCGTGCCCATGTCGAGCATGTCGGGCGACTTGCGCGCGTACCGGTCGACGGTTTGCTCGAAGTTCCACGACGTGGCGGTCGTCGCGATGCGGCCGTCGCACGACAGCTCCCAGCCCACCAGCGGCCGTGCGTCCGCCTCGCGCAGCAGTCTTTCGAATTCGCTCATCGCGCCCGGCGTTCAGGCCGCCACTTCCCGATAGAAGAAGGTAGTGGCGCACAGCCCGCCCTGCGGCAGCAGCGCGAAACCGGGGATGCTGCCCAGGCGCGTCCAGCCCATGCGCTCGTAGAGCCGCTCGGCCTCGGCGCCCGATGTGTCGAGCACCAGCAGTGTCTTGCCGCGCTCGCGCGCCAGTTGCTCGGCCGCCTGCATCAGCAGCGCGCCGATGCCCTTTCGGCGTGCACGGCGGTGCACCAGCAGCTTGGCGACTTCGCCGCGGTGCGGCTGGTTCTCGGGCAGCCCCAGCACCACCTGCACGGTGCCGACGATGCCTTCTTCGTCCTCGGCCACCAGCAGCGCCCGCTCGCCGCTCGCCGCGCTGTCGGCCACCTTGCGCCAGAAGGCATGCGCGCGCTCTTCGGTCAGCGGCAGCATGAAGCTCACCGACGCACCGCCCTCGACGCAATCGGCCAGCACCGAGGCAAGGTCGCGCAGCTGCGCTTCGGAAACGGTGTCCAGCAGGCGGACGCGCGGGGTGTGGGCGGCAGTGGTCGTGGTCATGTTCATGGTCTCCAGGAAGAAGGTACGGTCGCGATCACGACGACGTAGCGGGTGTTCTTGCGCGAGGGGTTGTAGTAGCTCATGGGGCGGTCGAGCACCATCGCCAGGCAGTCGCCGGTGTCGAGCCGATGGCTTTCGTCGCCCAGCGTGAGTTCGATGGTGCCGTCGAGCACCCACACCTGCTGGTGGATGAGCGGCTCGCGCGCCGAGGTTTCGTAGGCCACTCGGGCCTTGGGCGGGAACAGCACCTCGACGATCTGGATGGGCGAGGCGAAGCCGCTGGGCGACACGTTCCGCCGCACATAGGCGGAATGCGGGTCGCGCCACTGCAGCTGGCCGGCCAGCCGCGACACCGGATCGGCGACGGGCGCGGGCGCCTCGAACAGCGAGGCCAGCGACACGCCCAGGCCGGTCGCGAGCTTTTCCAGCAGCACGGCGGTGGGGCTGCTTTCGCCGCGCTCGATGAGCGAGATCATCGAGCGGCTGACGCCGCAGTGCGTGGCCAGCGCGTCGAGCGACAGGCCCCGCGCCGCGCGCAGGTCGCGCACCCGCTGCGCGATGCGGTCGTTCAGGCTGGAGGGGGCTTCTTCGATTTCCTTCATGCTGGATGAAATATCCATCATAAAGGAAACAGCGTCAAGCCTTCCTGCGGCAGGTCGCCCTCATCGCGAAGGGCCGATCAACGCGGCGCGCGCGGCCTCCGATGGAAAGACGCAGGCCACGTCGTGCGCACAGCCCGGCACCACCACGACTTCGCGGCGCTTGTCCGGCGCGAGCAGCGTGCGGTCGTACTGCGCATAGGCCAGGCCGCGCTGCAGGCGGAACGGGCCCTGCGCAAGAGCCGCGCAGGACCTGTCGAGCACGCGAAACGCGGTGCCCTTGGCGTCGTTGCTGTCCAGCGCGCCTTCGAGGTAGCTGATGTCGGCCTGCGCGTACTGGCGACGCGCCTGCGCAGCGCTGCGCCCGAGGTGCGCGGGCAGGTCGTCGGAGCCGTACTTCCAGCGGTTCATTTCCGGACATGCGGGGGCATCGGGCACCGCGAAGCCCGAGACCGATGCACCGTCGGCCGAGAACTGCGGCCGCACCGGATCGAAGTAGAGCCACGTGCTCGGATCGGCGACCACATAGCGCATGGCCACCTTGCCCGCCACGCCGTCGTTCTGCGCGAAGGCGGCATAGCGCTGCACGAACTGTCCGCCGGCCGAGAAGCCGGCGATGGTGATGGTGCGCAGGCCCGGCCAGCGCTGCACCAGCTCGGCCACGAGTGCGTCCGTCACCGCGAACGAGCCGGTGCGGCTGCCCGAGGCCGAGCGGCCGCCTTCGAGCCAGGAGCCGCAGGTCCACAGCAGGTCGCCGGGCTGCGGCGCGGGCAGGCCCGGCGAGTTGCACCGGCCGGCGGCCTTGTCGGCGGGCACCTGGAAGAGCGGCGCGATCACCAGCGTGTCGCTAAGAGTGCCGGCATTGCGGACGGTGCGCAGCGTCGCCTCGAAGGTCTTGTTGGCATCGCGCGAATGGCCGTGCATGGCGATGAGCGCCTTTGTCGGCCCGGCGGTTGCGGCGGCGGGCGCGTCGGGATCGAGCGAGGAGTAGTAATGCAGCGCGCCTGAGGCTCCGGCCGGTGTGAAGCTGCGGTAGCAGTCAGGGGCGGCCGAGGCCGTGCAGTCTGTCGCCCCTGTCGCCCCTGTCGCCGCCTGCGCGAACCATGGCGCCAGGAGGCATGCGGCGGGGAAGAACCATCTGTGGCTGTGCATGTTCGCGAGACTCCCGGGATGGAACGCGGATTCTCTGCCCGCCGCCAGCGAACCCGGCTGAGCTGGCAATTAGCGCTGCCGCCTGCGCTGTCCGTCTATTTGTCGAACGCCGGATCGATCGGCACGCGATACCCGTTCACGAGCCGGTTCGTCTCGTTGGCCATGCCGACCACGGCCATCAGCTCGGCGAACATCGCGGGCGTCATGCCGGCCTTCTCGGCGCCGGCGTGGTGGCTCGCGGTGCAGTAGCCGCAGCCGTTGGTGACGCTCACTGCGAGGTAGACCATCTCCTTCACGACCGGGTCGAGCGCGCCCGGTGCCATCACCTCCTTCAGGCTGCTCCAGGTGCGCCTGAGCGTGGCGGGGTCGTTGGCGAGGTACTTCCAGAAGTTGTTGACGTCGGGCACGTTGCGCGTGGCCTTGATGTCGTCGAAGACGGCCCGGACTTCGCCGGAGGCGTCGGCATATTCGATGGGTTGAGGCTTCATGAATGGCTCCTGAGGTTGCCGGCAACGGTACCAGCCTCCGAGCCGGGCCTGTCGATGCCCCCTCAATAGGTCTCGAGAAACCTCGCGTGCTCCCGGTGCATGTGCGAGCGCGCGACCAGCCAGCTCTTCAGCGCGGCCTGCGTGTCGGGCGACAGGTCCCTGGAGCATTGGTCGAATGCATCTCCGAGCAGCCGGAACTCGGCGTCGAGATGGCGGTGCGCCGGTGTCGCATCGGGCGTCTGGTTCTTCGCGAAGGCGAGGAGCCCTTCATGGCCGAACGCCTCGATTTCCTTCACGAGGCGCCGTCGCTCCTGCATCAGGCGCCGGAATACGGCCGAACGGCGACGCGGGCCGAAGCGCCGGAGTATGGGGTTCGAATCATCGCCTTGCACCGTGGCCAGGATGATGTCGAGCTGCTCGAGCAGATGCATCCACTGCTCGGGCTGAAAGAATTCCATCGGTGCCGCAGGCGTCTTCTTCACGACCAGCATGGTTGTCTCCTGCCGTCATTTCTTATGTGCCCCGGCCTGGCCCGGAATCATCCGAAGCCAGGCCGGGGCTGTACTGCTCTCACTGATTCACTGATTCACTCATTCATTCACTCGCCGGCGGCCGGAACCGGCCACCGACGATCACCGACCGGTCACTTCTTCTTGAGGTCGAAGCGGTCGAGGTCCATCACCTTGGCCCAGGCGGCCACGAAGTCGCGCACGAAGACCTGCTGCGAGTCGCTCGACCCGTAGACCTCCGCGAGCGCGCGCAGCTGCGAGTTGGAGCCGAACACGAGGTCGGCGACGGTGCCCGTCCACTTGAGCTCGCCCGACTTGCGGTCGCGTCCTTCCAGCACGCCTTCGGTCGAAACCTTCTGCCACTTGGTGTTCATGTCGAGCAGGTTCGCGAAGAAGTCGTTGCTCAGCGTCTCCGGGCGCTTGGTGAACACGCCGTTCTGCGACTGCCCGGCGTTCGCGTTCAGGACACGCAGGCCGCCGACCAGCACCGTCATCTCGGGTGCGCTCAGGGTCAGCAGCTGCGCCTTGTCGAGCAGCAGTTCCGCGGCCACGCCCTCGAGCCCCTTGCGCAGGTAGTTGCGGAAGCCGTCGGCCCTCGGCTCCAGCGGCGCGAAGGATTCGACGTCGGTCTGCTCCTGCGAAGCATCGGTGCGTCCGGGCGAGAAGGGCACGGTCACGTCCTGGCCGGCCTTCTTGGCGGCAGCCTCGACCGCCGCGTTGCCGGCCAGCACGATCAGGTCGGCCAGCGAGATCTTCTTGCCGCCGGACTGCGCGCCGTTGAACTCCTTCTGGATGCCTTCGAGCGTGGAGAGCACCTTCGCCAGCTGGGCCGGCTGGTTGACTTCCCAGTCCTTCTGCGGAGCGAGGCGAACGCGCGCGCCGTTGGCGCCGCCGCGCTTGTCGCCGCCACGGAAGGTCGAGGCCGAGGCCCATGCGGCGCCGACGAGCTGCGCGATGCCCAGGCCCGAGGCAAGCACCTTGGCCTTCAGGGCGGCAACGTCCTTGTCGTCGACCAGCGGGTGGTTCACGGCGGGAATCGGGTCCTGCCAGATCAGCTCTTCCTTCGGCACCAGCGCGCCGAGGTAGCGTGCGCGCGGACCCATGTCGCGGTGCGTCAGCTTGAACCAGGCGCGGGCGAAGGCGTCGGCGAACTCCTGCGGATTCGCCATGTAGCGGCGCGAGATCTTCTCGTAGGCCGGGTCCATGCGCATGGCCATGTCGGCCGTGGACATCATCGGCGCATGGCGCTTGGCCGGGTCGTGCGCATCGGGCACGGTGCCCGCGCCGGTGTTGCCCTTGGGCTTCCACTGGTGCGCGCCGGCCGGGCTCTTGGTGAGCTCCCATTCGTAGCCGAACAGGGTCTCGAAGTAGCTGTTGTCCCACTTCGTGGGCGTGGGGGTCCATGCGCCTTCGAGGCCGCTGGTGATCGCGCTGCCGCCCACGCCGCTGCCGAAGCTGTTCTTCCAGCCGAGGCCCTGTTCCTCGATGCCGGCGCCCTCGGGTTCCACGCCGACGTGGCTCGGGGCGCCCGCGCCGTGGGTCTTGCCGAAGGTGTGGCCGCCAGCGGTGAGCGCCACGTTTTCCTCGTCGTTCATGGCCATGCGCGCGAAGGTCTCGCGGATGTCGCGGGCCGAGCCGAGCGGATCGGGGTTGCCGTTCGGGCCTTCGGGGTTCACGTAGATCAGGCCCATCTGCACGGCAGCCAGCGGGTTGGCGAGGTCGCGGTCGCCGCTGTAGCGCTCGTCGGCCAGCCACTTGCCTTCGGGGCCCCAGTAGATGTCGTCTTCAGGCTCCCAAATGTCGGGGCGGCCGCCGGCGAAGCCGAAGGTCTTGAAGCCCATGGACTCCAGTGCCACGTTGCCGGTCAGGATCATCAGGTCGGCCCACGAGAGCTTGCGGCCGTATTTCTGCTTGATCGGCCACAGCAGGCGGCGGGCCTTGTCGAGGTTGCCGTTGTCGGGCCAGCTGTTCAGGGGCGCGAATCGCTGCGCGCCGTGGCCGCCGCCGCCGCGGCCGTCCGCGATGCGGTAGGTGCCGGCGGAGTGCCAGGCCATGCGGATGAAGAGAGGTCCGTAGTGGCCGTAGTCTGCGGGCCACCAGTCCTGCGAATCGGTCATCAGGGCATGGAGGTCCTTGATGACGGCATCGAGGTCGAGGGTCTTGAATTCCTCGGCGTAGTCGAACGCTTCGCCCATGGGATTGGACTCGGCGGAGTGCTGGTGCAGGAGCTTCAGGTTCAGCTGGCTGGGCCACCAGTCTGTGTTCGCGGGAGCGCCGGCAAAGCTGTTCTTGCGCGCATGGCCCGGGAAGGGGCACTTGGTTTCATCGGACAAGGGGTTCTCCTTTGGTAGTTGATCACGCGGGGGTCCAGACCCAGTCTAGGTTTGGATTTCCGCTGCATCAACCCAATTGAGCGAATTGAATTCATAGCGAAGAACTATGAATTTCGCCCAACCAGAGAACTCGGGAAAACTTAGGAACTCATCTCAGCGGATGCCTGTAGCCCAATCGACCGCCGCATCGAACAGCAGCCGGCCCGCGGGCGAGAGATTGGTGAAGGTCTCGTTGCCGAGGAAGAACATCACGCGGCGCGCCGGCGCGAGCGACTCGTAGTCCATGGTGGCGCCTTTCTCGTAGCCGAAGATCGCGGCCTTCTCGGGCTGGCCGTACAGCGTGGCGATGGTGGTGGCGCCCAGGCCGGGCCTGCCCCAGCTCATGCCGGCCTGCTTCACGTAGACGTTGGCGACGCCGGCAGGCAGGCCCGCCGCCATCGGATGCGGCGCGTTGACGAGCCACACGTAGCGCTCCTTCGCGGCTTCGCCGAAGTCGGTGTCGTGCCGCTTGCCGGTCATGGCAAGGTCGTCGAGCAGGTCGTTCTCCCAGGTCAACAGCGGCACCGGCAGCTGGCGCCATGCGCCGCTCACGTCCTTGGCGGAGACGGTGGACGAGATCACGACGAGATCAGCGCCGGCAGCGACCGACGGCGCGGCCGACTGGTCCTGCAGCGTGACGGCGAAGCCGCGCGATTCGAGATGCGCCCTGACCTTCTCGTCGACCGGCATGCTGGGGCCGTCGCGCTGCACCAGCAGCACGACCTTGCGGCCCTGGCCCACCGGTTCGGCAGCCTGGGCGCCGGCATGGAGACCGCATGCAAGCAGCAGTACCGTCGCCATGCGCCGGGTGATGGAGTGAATGCCTTGCTTCATTTCAGAACTCGAAGGTAGTGAGGAACGAAACCTGCCGCGCGTCGCCCATCGAGATGAAGTAGGTGTTCGCGGCCGACGGGTAATAGGTCTTGTCGGTCAGGTTCTTCACGTTGAGCTGGAACTTGACCTTCTTGCCGCCGATGCGCGTGTCGTAGGTGGCGAAGGCATCGACCGTGGTGTAGGCCGGCAGCTCGAAGCTGTTGGCCGAGTCGCCGGCGCGCTTGCCGACGTAGCGCGCTCCAGCGCCCATGCGCAGCCGGCCCTCCCCGCCGAAGACCTGGCCGAAGTCGTACACCGCCGAGAGCGAGGCGGTCTGGCGTGCCACGTTCCACAGCCGGTTGCCGGCGTACAGCGGGTCCTCGGTGGTCTTGGCGTCGATGTAGGCGAAGCTTGCGATGGCGCTCCAGTTCTTGCCCAGCTGGCCCGCCGCGTCCACTTCGAGGCCGCGCGAACGGGCCGCGCCCGAGGTGCGCCAGTCGGTCAGCTTGGTGACGTCGTTGAACTGCGAGACCAGCACGTTCTTCTTGTGGATGTCGAACAGCGCCACGGTGCCGGTCACGCCGCCGGGCATGTCGAACTTGGCGCCGAGTTCCCACGACTTGGCTTCCTCGGGCTTCACCGACGAGTCGAGCACGTAGCCGCTGGAAAGCGGCGCGATGGTCGATGCGGGCTTGAGCGACTGGGTGTAGCTGCCGTACAGCGACACGGTGTCGCTCAGCTTGTAGATGAGGCCCAGGCGCGGCAGCAGCTTGGAGCCGTCGGTGTCGGTGTTGACCTTGAAGGGACGCCCGCGTCCGGCCATCTGCGACCAGGCCTGGTAGCGCAGCGCCGCCACGGCGATCCAGCGGTCGTTCAGGTGGATCGAGTCCTGGAAGAACAACGACTGGTTGTGCAGCTTGTCGGTCTGGTCGCTGTCGCTCGCCGACACGGTGCTCGACGGCGCCTCGAGGCCGTACACCGGGTTCAGGTAGCTGAAGGTGCGCGTGGTGGCCTGGCGCAGCAGGTCGGCGCGGTAGATCTTGCGGTACTCGGCGTCCCAGCCGAACTGCAGGTCGTGGCGCATGCCGCCGAGTTCGACGGTGCCGTCGACGTACGCGGTGGCGTAGCTGTCGGTGCTGAGCGCGCCGCGCGTGGCGTCGTTGCTGCGCGAGAGCGTGCCGCGCGTGGTGTTGATGCCGTTCACGCGCAGCTGGTTGGCGTCGTAGGTCTCGCGGTTGTAGCTGAGGTTCAGGTGGCCGGCCCAGCCGCCGCCGAACTGGTGATCGACCGAGAACTGCGCCAGGTGGGTCTCGCCGCTCATCTCGTTGAACGGCTCGTCCAGGCGCTGCGTCTTGGGCAACGCGAGCGGGCGCTGGGTGCGCGGGTCGAGCGCGGTGCCGCGATCGAAGGGCGTGACGTACTTGCGGTACTCGTACCAGAGCACGGCCTGCGTGTCGTCGCCGTACCAGGCCAGCGACGGCGCCACCAGCGTCTCGCGATGCTTGCCGAAGTTGCGCCAGTAGTCCTCGTCCACGTGGTCGACGATCAGCCGGTAGGCCAACCCGTCCTCGCCGATGGGGCCGGTGGTGTCGAGCGTGGCGCCGCCGCCATCGCGCCCTTTCGCATAGCCCGAGCCCAGCAGCGACAGCGAGGTGCGCTGCCGCAATTGCGGCTTCTTGCTGACGACATTGATCACGCCGCCCGGGTCCATCAGGCCGTAGAGCAGCGACGACGGGCCCTTGAGCACCTCGATGCTCTCGGCCGCCGCGTTCATGCCCCGGCCCTGCACCAGCGGCATGCCGTTATGCATGATCGAGCCGTCGCGGTTGCCGCCGAAGCCGCGCTTCATGATGGTGTCCTGCGTGCTGGCCAGCGTGTTGCCCTGGTTGATGCCGCTGACGTTGGCGAGCGCGTCGTCGATGTTGCGCGGGCGCTGGTCGCGGATCACCTGCGCGGGCACCACGTTCACCACCTGCGGAATCTCGAGCACGGGCGCAGTCGTGCGCAGGGTGGACGCGTCGGGGGTGGGCTGGTAGCGGTCGTCGGCGTCGGCCGGCACCGGTGCCGCGCGGGCCACCACGCGCACGGCCGGCAGCATGCCGCCTGCTTCCGCCGCATCGGCCGACGACGGATTCGCGGCGATCTTGCGCAGCGTGAATTCACCCGCACCGCCTTCCACCGCTTCGAGCCCGGTGCCCGACAGCAGCGCGGCAAAGCCGGCGCGCACGGTGTAGTTGCCTTGCAGCCCTGCGGACTTCAGCTCCCTGGTGCTCGCGGGGTCGAAGGACAGCGCAACGCCCGCCGCCGCGGCAAAACGGCCGAGCACGGAAGCCAGCGGGCCGGCATCGATGCGGAAGCTTCTGGCAGGCTGGCTCTGTGCACCGGCGCCCGCGGCGGACTCGGCGCCCGTGGCAGCGAGGGGCAAGGCCATCATGGCCGCAACCAGGCACAGCAGCGCCTTGCGAACGGGATGAGGTGGAAGTGATGAGGGGTGCGCGTGCATTCGGGATTCCTTCGGCATTCATTGACTGCGATTCATGGCTCTCAATGGGTAGGCCGAACGAAAACGGAAAAGATGAAAGGCGCGGAGGAAAAAGTTTCTCCGCCGCGCCCTGCCCTGCCGGCTCAGGCGGGCACGAGCGACACCCAGTAGCGCGTCAGGCTGCTCACGCGCACAGGGAATGCGCGGGCGATGACCGCGAGCGCCTTGTCGGTGTCGGTGATGGGGAAGGCGCCCGACACCCGGATGCCGGCAACGGCAGGGTCGCAGACCAGGCGACCGCGGCGATAGCGCGCGAGTTCGCCGACCACGTCCTCCAGCCGCCAGTCGTTGACGACCAGGCTGCCGTGCTCCCAATCGGCAAGCGCCGGGTCGGCCGGCTGCGGCGCGTCGACGCGCCCGGCGGTGAAGCGCGCCTGCCGGCCGGCATCCAGCCGCACGACCTCGCCGGGAGCCTGCGATGCGCGGACTTCGACGGCGTCTTCGAGCACGCTCACCACCGTACTTGCGTCGTCGCTGCGCACGGTGAAGCGCGTGCCCAGCGCGAGGATGCGGCCGTGCGGCGTCTCCACCATGAAGGGGCGGCTGTCCCTTCGCGCAACGCCCGGCACGTCGTGGTGCTTCGCGGTCTGCACGAGGATCTCGCCCTCGCGCAGCGTGAGGAGCCTGCGGCTCGCGTCGATGGACACATCCACGGAAGTGCGGGTGTTCAGCATCAGCTGCGATCCGTCCGCGAGCCTGACGGTGCGCTGCTCGCCGGTGCCAGTCCGGTAGTCGGCCAGCCATGCGCCCAGGCCGCCGTCGGGCCCAGCCACCCGCCACGACAGCCAGGCGAGCGACCCACCGCCCGCCAGCACCGCGATGCCGCGCAGCACCCGGCGCCGGTCGGATTGCGCGGCCCGCAGCGTGGACGCCGCGACGTGCCCCGGCACGCGCTGCAGCGTCGCCTGCATGGATTCGAAGCGCCGCCATGCGCGCTGATGGTCGGGGTGGGCGCCATGCCAGCTGCGCCATTCCTCGCGGTCGGCATCGGTCGCGCAGCCCGAACACAGCCGGGCGTACCAGGCGACGGCTTCCTTGCGAACCTCGGCTTCGTTGCGCGCGTAGTCCATCGTCACGGCGCGAGCAGGTAGCAATGTTCGAGCGCCTTGAACATGTAGTTGTTGACCGTGCGCACCGTCACGCCGAGGCGCGAGGCGATTTCAGCGTAGGTCAGGCCGTCGAGCTGAGAGAGGATGAAGGCCTGCCGCACCGGCGGCTTCATACCGTCCAGCATGGTGTCGATGGCGACCAGCGCCTCGAGCACGATGGCCCGCGCCTCCAGCGAGGGCAACTGCGGCTCGGGCAGCGCGGCGAGCGTGTCGAGGTAGGCGCGTTCGAGCGCGCGGCGGCGATGGAAGTCCAAGACCAGCCCGTGCGCGATGGTGGCCAGGTACGCGCGCGGCTCCGCGGCAGCGACGGGCTCCGTCTTGCTCAGAACGCGCACGAAGGTGTCGTGCGCCAGGTCGGCGGCGTTGTGCGTGCAGCCCAGCTTCTTGCGCAGCCATGCGTGCAGCCAACCGTGGTGGTTGCTGTAGAGCGCTTGCACCTCGTGCTGTAGAGCGAACTCGCCGGCCGGCATGGAATCTCCCCGCAGCCGGGGGCCGCGCTCAGGCTTCAATAAGAATAATTCTCAATTATATTGCCCGATGCCGCGGGATTGGAGCGCGCCTCGAAAGCGCGAAGAAACTCGCCCAACATGGCTTCAGCGCTCCCATGTCACGAGGCTTGAGAATGCCGACCGGCTCCAGGCCGAACTGCGCGTCGATGCGGACCTCCGCCAGTTCACCCGCCCCGAGGCTCGGCCGGACGACCGAGAACGGGAGCAAGGCGAACAAGTCCTGGTGACGCAGCAGCCGCCACACCACGCCGAGCGACCGCGTGACGACCGGGTAGGTGAGAGGCGGCTGCGGAAACCGCCGGGTCGATACCGCAATCGCAGAGCTCGTGAGAAGCGGAACCGGCATTCAGGTTTGGCGGGTGATGGAACTGTCCGGACTCCGCGTCTGGTCGACCGCTCTTTCCAGCTACACAAAAAATGAGATCGAGAAGTTGAATGCTCAGAATTCCGTATGTGCCACGACCCTACCAAGATGAAACACTGGGGTCACTGCCGACACGCTTGCTGCTCTACAACGGCGCGGGTTTGTGGCGCAGCCTGCTGGAAGAGTCGGGTTCACGCATATCGCAGGAGATCAGCAAAATGACATCTGCAGCTACCGGTTCATGCCGCGAGGGGGCGGCTTAGTCGATGCGGCATTGCCGGCCAACGGCTACCAACCCTCCCACGGGATGCGACCTTGAGGTCCTCGCCAGGACTCTCGTGCCATCAAAGTAATCCTTTCGATGAGCAATCACAGAAACCGGAAAAGGCCATCGGGTTGCTTCCTTGAACATGTCGTTACGCTCGTTCCAGTCATTGCCGCACAGCGCAATGCATCCGAATTCAAAAGAACGAACGAGGGTCACACATGCATTACGACGCGACCGCCGGGCATGGCTGCTCAAGCCATCGCCTGATGAAGCGACTCGCCCTGCAAGGCGCCGCAGCATTCACGCTGCTGGGCATCTCCGCTGGAGTCCAAGCCGCCTGCTCGCTGAACTTCACCTCACCGAGCAAGGGCGCGAAGGTCACCTCGCCCAGCATCACGGTGTACGGCACCGGCGGCGGCGATGCCACCACGGGCGATGCCGGCACCGTGACCGCCACGCTCAATGGATCGCCGTTCTTCAGCTACTCGGGATCGTTCACCGCAGTTGTCTCGTTCCTCGAGGGGCGCGGCGTTCCCGTCACGCTGCGCCCCGGTCCCAACTACCTGGCAGTCTCGGGCAGCGTTGGTGGATGCAGCGCGTCGGACTACATGACGGTCTACTACGACACGTCCGATGTCATTCCCCGCAAGAACAAGGGTGACGGCACCGAGCGCGATGGCCCGCAATCGTGCACTGGGAACCCCATCAACTTCGCGATGGGCAACAAGGTGCAGGAGGAGGAAGACTTCCGCAGTGCCTCGGCGCACTATCCACTGAAGTTCTCGCGCATCTTCAATAGCGCCGACGGCTATTGGCGTTATTCGTACGCCACCCGTCTGAGGATCAGCACCGCCGAAGTGGTGCTGCTGCATGCGAACGGTCGCGAGTCGCCGTTTGCGCGCAGCGGTTACACCATCACCCGCGACGCGGACGAACTCGGCACGCTCACACAGACCGGCACCGGCTGGCTCTATGTCGACGTCGACAACACCCGCTACGAGTTCAACACGACCGGGCGCCTGACCAAGCAGACGCATCCTGAGGGTTGGTATCACAGCCTCTCCTACGGCACCAATGGCGCGGTGACAGTGACCGACGGGTTCGGCAACAGCATCGGCTACACCGAGGACGCCCACTTCCAGCCGCGCACGCTGACCACGCCCAATTTCAGCATCGCCTACAACTACGACACCGCGAACCGGCTCACTTCTGTCACCAGGACGGCCGGCGCGAGTGTGACGAGCCGCACGTACCACTACGAGAACACATCGAACCCACGCTTCCTGACAGGCATCACCGATGAACTGGGCGTGCGCTTCGCCACCTACACCTACGACTCGCTGGGACGCGCCACGAGCACCACGCACGCGGGCAATGCCGGCCTCACGCAGGTGGCCTACAACGCCAATAGCACGACGACCGTGACCGATGCGGTGGGACGCGCCACGACCTACCACTACACGGTGGTCAACGGCGTCAAGCGCATCTCGCAGATCCAGGGAGAACCAGCGCCCGGCTGCCCGGCCAGCAACTCTTCGTTCACCTACGACGCGCGAGGACTGCTGGCGAGCCAGACCAATGCGACCGGCAGCGTCACCAGCTTCACCTACAACACCCGCGGCCTGGAGGCCTCGCGCACGGAGGCGCTCGGAGCCCCCGAGCAGAGGACCATCGCCACGACCTGGGATACGACGCTGCCGGTGCCCACACTGGTCAGCCAGACGGGCCGGGACACCGCCTACACCTATGACACGGCCGGCCGTCAGCTCACCGCGACGATCACAGACACCGGAGGTACAGCAGGTACAGCACGCACGAGCCAGCGGACCTACACGACCGAAGGCCTCGTTCATACGTCCACCGAGCCCAACGGTGCCGTCACCACCTACACCTACGACACCCGCGGCAATGTGCTGAGCGCGGCCAATGCGCTGGGCCATGTCACGACTTACACCTACGACACCGCCAATCGCCTCACGAGCCAGACCGATCCGAATGGACTGGTCGCCACCTTCACGTGGGATGCGTACGACCGGCTGCTCACGCGCACCGTCGGCACGGGGCCCGGGCAGACCACGACTCTGACCTACCACCCCACTGGCACGATCGCAACGACATCCCTGCCCACCGGGCTGGTCACCAGCTACACCTACGACGCAGCACAACGCCTGACCGGCTGGAGCAACAACCGTGGCGAGAGCGGCACCTACACCCTCGACGCCGCGGGCAATCGCCTGACGGAGCAGACGCTCAACAGTTCCGGTTCGATCGCGTGGGCAACCGCGCGCACCATCAACAAGCTCAACCGCATTGCCACGCAGACGCAGGGTACGAACCAGAGCGAGAGTTTCAGCTACGACGCGGGCGGTGACCGCATCGCCCAGACCAATGGGTTGAACCAGACCATGAGCTGGAGCCTCGACGCGCTGGCCCGCGTCAAGACGATCACGGATGCCGCCAATGCCAGCGCGGGCCTCGGCTACAACGCGCTCGACGCCGTCACTCAGGCCAGTGACTTCAACACAATCGCCACCAGCTACAGCCGCGATGCCCTGGGCAATGCAACGGCTGAAGCCAGCGCCGACAGCGGCTCTCGCAGTGGCCAGTTCGACGCGCTGGGCCTGCCCAGCCAGGTCACCGACGCACTCGGCCAGGCCACCAGCATCACCCGCGATGCGTTGGGACGACCGACGGGTATCGTCTTCGCCGACGGCAAGACCACGACCCTGCGCTACGACCTGAGCGCCAACAGCAAGGGCTACCTCAGCGAGATCATCGACCGCGCCGGCATCACCGAGTACACCCGGGATGAATTCGGAAGGGTCACGCTCAAGAAGCAGACCTTGACCAATGGAAGCATCCAGCAGGTCAGCTATGTCTACAACCTCAACGGCACGCTCGCGAGCATCGGCTATCCCGGCAGCGGCACGCTCAGCCACGCCTACGACGCCACGGGCCGACTCACGAACCTGAACTGGAACGGCACCCCGCTGGTTTCCGCCATCACCTGGAATGCCCTGGGCCAGCCCACGGGCTGGAACTGGACGTTCACCACCACCAGCCCGGCGCTGGCAGCCAGTCGCACTTACGACAGTGCCTCGCGTCTGGCGCAGACCGAATTCAGCAGCTACACCTACGATGCTGCCGGCCGCATCGGCAGCCTCACCCAGAACCTCTGGGGCCCCGCCGACAACAACCCCGTCAACAGCACCATCGTCGCTGCCGACACGACCTGGAACGTGGGCTACAGCCCGACAGGCCGCATCATCAGCTTTGCCTCGACAGCGGGCGCAGGCGACAGCGCCAGCTTCAGCTACGACGCCAACGGCAACCGTACGGCGAGCACACGCGTGTTGGCGGGCCAGACGACGAGCCGCGGCTACACCCTGCAGCCCGGTACCAACCGTCTGGCCGGTTTCAGCCAGACCATCAACGGTGCCAGCAACACCAGTGTCACCTACGGCTATAACGTCAACGGCGACCTGACGAGCGACGGTCTCAGGAGCTATGGCTACGACGCGGAAGGTCGCCTGGCCACCGCCACCACGGGTGCAACGGACGTCAGTCCGACGACACGCTATGCACACAACGCTTTGGGCCAGCGCGTATTCAAGACCGAGCCGCTGTACCCGCCCAGCCAAGGCGATGAGAACGACCCGGGCTTCTGGAACAGCCTCGTGGCCTTCTTCACCAAGTTGTGGAGCCCGGCGACGACACCGGCCGAACAGCTCGGCTACGCCTATGTCTACGACGAGCGAGGCAGCCTGATCGCCGAGCTCGGCAGCGGCGGCACACACAGCGCGGGCGAAGCACGCTACATCTACCTGCCGACGGCCAACGGGTCGATGCCGGTCGCGGCGGTGGTCAACGGCACCACGTACGCCGTGCACAGCGATCATCTGAACACACCCAGAAGGCTCAGCAATGCCGACGGACAGGCCGTCTGGCAATGGGGCTACAGCGCATTCGGCGATGACAAGCCGGCGCTGGCGAAGAATCGCTTCGCGAATCTCGACGTGACGCCGAACCCGGGCACGACCGGCATCTCGGAAGTGAAGTTCAACCTGCGGTATCCGGGCCAGTACGCGGACGAGGAATCGGGCCTCTTCTACAACTACTTCCGCAGCTACGACGCGAGGACCGGGCGGTACAGCCAGCCGGATCCGATCGGGCTGGATGGTGGGTGGAATCGGTTTGGGTATGTGGATGCGAATCCGCTGGAATTCTCCGATCCGCTGGGATTGAGGGGTGGCGCAGCTGGTGGTGGAAGCGTCAACTTCCCGACGTCCATGTACCGTCAGCCGCAACTGCCGTACATGCCAACGCGTCCGCCCGGACCGCAGCCGCTACAGCCTCGTGGTACGGAGTCTTCCTCGGCGCAGGGCTACCTGGATCGTCTCGAAAGGCAGGGAAACTACGCCGATGGCGCCGGATCGCTCACCGGGGCGGGCGAGCAGTTCCGTCACCCGAGCGTTCCCAACGCATTGGAAGGGCTGATCAATCCGCAACGCTCCGGGCCGTTCGTTCCGACGGTGCCATTGCCGACGGGACCGAGCTGCAGGACGATCTGCGTGCCCAACAAGGCGGGTCAATGCTCGGCCGACGCCGGTTGCAGAACAGTCTGCGGCCCGGTGATCGAGGCCATTCGATGAGATGAAACTGAAACGCTCGAAGGTACTTTTCTTGACGGCTCTCGTCGTGTTGTCCGCCGCGGCCGGCTGGTACGGCTGGGAGCGGGGCAAGCAGCCGAGGCAGACGGCCGAGGAGGCATGCAGGAAGCAGTGCCATCCGTTGCCCTGGCAGATCAAAGGAGAAAAGCGGATACCCAACGCGCCCGAAGGCTGGCGCAACTATCCGGTCCATCCGACGTGCCAGTGCGGTTGAGCATGCTGGGTTTTCCGGTGCTCGATGGCAAGGAGCAACATCGAACACACTATCTCTCTATCGGAGATCTAGGGAAGGTCTGAACAACTCGCGATCCCGAGCCCGCCATGCACGTGCTGCCGACGAGAGGTCGACGCGTTCACGGTTCGATCGCCTTCTGAAGTGGGTTTGAAGCGCCCCCGAGCGCTCTCACGTGTCCGCGCCAACATTCTCCCCAATATCTGGAAATCAAGGCCATCACCACCCTGAAGCCTTCAGGCTCACTCCACCGTCACGCTCTTCGCGAGATTGCGCGGCTTGTCCACATCAGTCCCGCGCGCACACGCCGTGTGATACGCCAGCAGCTGCAGCGGCACCACGTGCAGGATCGGCGAGAGCGCGCCGTAGTGCTCGGGCATGCGGATCACGTGCAGCCCCTCGCTGCTCTTGATCTTCGTGTCGCCGTCGGCCAGCACGTAGAGCACGCCGCCGCGCGCGCGCACTTCCTGCAGGTTGCTCTTGAGCTTCTCGAGCAGCGCGTCGTTGGGGGCCACGGCCACCACGGGCATCTCGCTGGTCACCAGCGCGAGCGGGCCGTGCTTGAGTTCGCCGGCGGCATACGCCTCGGCGTGGATGTAGGTCACTTCCTTGAGCTTGAGCGCGCCTTCGAGCGCGATCGGGTAGTGCAACCCACGCCCGAGGAAGAGCGCGTTGTCCTTGCGCGCGAAGTCCTCGGCCCAGCCGATGATCTGCGGCTCCAGCGCCAAGACCGACTGCAGCGCGACGGGCAGGTGGCGCATCTCCTTCAGGTAGCGCGCCTCGTCGGCGTCGCTCAGCCGGCCCTTGGCCTGCGCTATGGCGAGCGTGAGCAAAAAGAGCCCCGCCAGCTGCGTGGTGAAGGCCTTGGTCGACGCCACGCCGATTTCCACGCCGGCGCGCGTGATGTACGCCAGCTTGCACTCGCGCACCATCGCGCTGGTGGCGACGTTGCAGATGGTCAGCGTCTGCTCCATGCCCAGCGAGCGAGCGTGCTTCAGCGCGGCCAGCGTGTCGGCGGTTTCGCCCGACTGGCTGATGGTGACGACCAGCGTCTTCGGATCGGGCACGGACTCGCGATAACGGTACTCGCTGGCGATCTCGACCTGGGTGGAGATCTTCGCGATGCCTTCGAGCCAGTACTTGGCGGTGCAGCCGCTGTAGTAGCTGGTGCCGCAGGCGAGGATGAGGATCTTGTCGATGTCCTGGAACACGCGATGCGCGCTCGCTCCCGTGGCGCCGTCCTGGCCGATGCCGTCGAACAGCTCGGGCACGATGCCTTCCACGCCTTCGAGCGTGTCGCCGATGGCGCGCGGCTGCTCGAAGATTTCCTTCTGCATGTAGTGGCGGTAGGGGCCGAGCTCGGCCGCACCGCTGTGGGCCAGCACGGTGCGCACCTGGCGGGTGACCGGTTTGTGGTTCTTGTCGACGATCCAGTACTTGCCGGGCTGCAGGTCGACCACGTCGCCCTCTTCCAGGTAGATGATCTGGTCGGTCACGCCGGCCAGGGCCATCGCGTCGCTGGCGAGGAAGTTCTCGGCACCGTCCTTGCCAGCGCCCAGGATCAGCGGCGAGCCCGCGCGCGCACCGACCACGCGCTGCGGCTCGTCGCGGCAGATCACGGCAATGGCGTAGGCGCCGTGCAGCTGCAGCACGGCGGCCTTGACGGCCTCGAACAGGTCGCCGTCGTAGAGGCTGTCGACGAGGTGGGCGATGACCTCGGTGTCGGTCTGGCTCTCGAAGGCGTAGCCCTTGGCTTCGAGCGCGGCGCGCAGCGTTTCGTGGTTCTCGATGATGCCGTTGTGCACGAGCGCGACGCGGCCAGGCCGCGCGGCCTGCGCATCGGCGCCGGGACCGTGGCTGAAATGCGGATGCGCGTTGTGCACCGCCGGCGCGCCGTGCGTGGCCCAGCGCGTGTGGGCGATGCCGGTGAGGCCTTCGACCTTGTCGTCGCGCACCTGCGCCACGAGGTCGGCCACGCGCGAGGTGGTGCGCGCCCGTGTCAGGCCGCCGGCCTGCACTGCCACGCCGCACGAGTCATAGCCGCGGTACTCGAGCCGCTGGAGGCCCTGCACGAGGACCGGAACGATGTTGCGATGGGACGCTGCCCCGACGATGCCGCACATGGTGAGCTGCCTTTGAATGAAGAAGAGGCTCGATGGTAGGAAGGCATGAAAGAAATATGCATTCGAAATTTCATTGATTTCGGACTTTTATTTCTTCATTTTTCCTATTTGGACTTTTATTCCATAATTTCTCTGAATATGGAATCAATCTCGCTCGATTCAACAGACTTGCGGCTGCTCGAGGCCCTGCAGCGCGATGCCTCACAGACCAACCAGCGACTCGCCGCGGACATGGGCATCTCCCCGCCCACCTGCCTGCGCCGCGTGCAGCGGCTGCGCGAGCTCGGGCTGATCGAGCGCCAGGTCGCGCTGCTGTCGCCCGACCGGCTCGCCACGGTGCTGGGTCACGGCCTGCAGGCGGTGATCGAGATCTCGCTGGACCGGCAGGACGCCGCCTCGCTCGACGCCTTCGAGGCGCGCGTGATCGCCGACGACGCGGTCCAGCAATGCTGGCGCGTGTCGCCCGGCCCGGACTTCGTGCTGGTGGTGGCGGCGCGCGACATGCCCGGCTACGCCGACCTCACGCAGCGCCTGTTCACAGCCGATGCGAACGTGCGCAACGTCAAGGCCTTCTTCAGCCTGAAGCGCGCGAAGTTCGAGCCCCGGCTGCCGCTGGGGCCCCGGACCTGAAGAAGCCCCTCAGGCCTTCGGCTTCTTTTGCGGACGCTTCCAGTTCGGGAAGCTCACCGGCTTGCTGCGCGCCACAGTCAGCGCCCCCGGCTCGGTCGACTTGTTGATGGTCGAGCCGCCGCCGATGGTGCCGCCCGCGCCGATGGTGATCGGCGCCACCAGCACGCAGTTGCTGCCCACGTGCACGTCGTCGCCGATCACGGTGCGGTGCTTGTTGGCGCCGTCGTAGTTGGCGGTGATGCTGCCCGCGCCGTAGTTCACGCGTTCGCCCACGGTGGCGTCGCCCAGGTAGGCGAGGTGGTTGGCCTTCGCGCCGGCAGCCAGCGTCGAGTTCTTCACTTCGACGAAGTTGCCGATGTGCACCTCGGTACCCAGCTGCGCGCCCGGCCGCAAGCGGGCGAAGGGGCCGATCAGCGAGCCCGCGCCGACGCTCACGCCGGCCTTCTCGCCCTCGATGTGGGTGAACGGATGGATCACCGCGCCGGCCTCGATGCGCGCATTGGCAATGACGCAGTTCGCGCCGATGCGCACGCCCTCGCCCAGCGACACGGCACCCTCGAAGACGCAGTTGACGTCGATCTCCACGTCGGCCGCGCATTCGAGCGTGCCGCGCAGGTCGAAGCGCGCCGGGTCGGCCAGGCGCACGCCCTGCTCCATCAGCGCGCTCGCCTGGCGCAGCTGCCAGGCACGCTCCAGCGCCGCGAGCTGGGCCGGGCTGTTGATGCCGGCCACCCGCAGCGCATCGGTGGTGATGTGCGCGACCACGGGCACGCCGTCGGCGGCCGCGAGCTTCACCACGTCGGTCAGGTAGTACTCGCCCTGGGCGTTGTTGTTGTCCAGCCGCGCAAGCCAACCCTTGAGCAGGCGCGCCGGCACGGCCATCACGCCGCTGTAGATCTCGCGCACCGCGCGCTGGGCCTCGGTGGCGTCCTTGTGCTCGACAACGGCCTGGACGTCGCCCGTGCCGCCCGAGCGGATGACCCGGCCGTAGCCCGTTGGGTCGTCGAATTCGATGGTCAGCAGCGCCAGCTTGCCGCCCGCGCTGGCCGCGACGAGTGCGCGCAGCGTGTCTTCGCCGATCAGCGGCACGTCGCCCGAAAGCACGACCACCGTGCCGTCGTCCGCCAGCAGCGGCGCGGCCTGCTGCACCGCGTGGCCGGTGCCGAGCTGCGGCTCCTGGCGCGCGAAGCGCAGCGTGGCGCCTTCGATGCCGCCGGCCATGGAGGCCTCGACCTCGGCCGCGCCGTGGCCGGTGACGACCACCACGCCGCGCGCGCCGATGCGCCCCGCGGTGCCGGCCACATGCGCCAGGAGTGCGCGGCCACCCAATCGATGCAACACTTTGGGCAGTCTGCTCTTCATGCGCGTGCCCTTGCCGGCGGCCATGATGACGACGTCGACCGGCCCGTGGTTGCTGTCTTGTTGCGGAGTCTGATTCATGCGTTTTTCTTCCCGGATTCGTTGCGCTGCAGTGGCGCGGATTATCGGCGCGCTGCTGGTGGCGGCCGCGCTGGGCGCCTGCAGCGCGATCCAGCTGGCCTACAACAACCTACCGACGGTGAGCTACTGGTGGCTCGACGGCTACCTGGATTTCGACGGCGCCCAAACCCCGAAGGTGCGCGACGAGCTGGCCCAGTTGCTGGCATGGCACCGGCAGAACGAACTGCCGCGCCTCGCGTCGCTGCTGAAGGAGGCAGAGGCGATGACCCCGGGCGAGGTGACGCCGGAACAGGTCTGCGCCATGGCCGACCGCATCCGCGAGCGCCTGCTGGCGGTGACCGAGCGCGCCGAGGCCGCCGGCACCGACCTGGCCCTGAGCCTGAGCGACGCCCAGTTGCAGCAGCTGGAGCGCAAGTACGCCAAGAACAATGCCGAGTACCGCAAGGACTGGCTCGACCGCACGCCGGCGCAGGTGCAGGAGAAGCGCTACGACCAGTTCCTCGACCGCACCGAGGATTTCTACGGCCGGCTCACCGGCGAGCAGCGCGATCTGCTGAAGCAGCAGGTCGCCCAGTCGGTGTTCGACCCGAAGCTGGCGGACGCCGAGCGCCGAAAGCGCCAGCAGGAGGCGCTGGCGCTACTGCGCGGCTTCGTCGCCAGCAAGCCTTCGCCGGCCGAGGCCCGCGCCGCGCTGCATGGCTACATCCAGCGCATCGCCGATCCGCCGCCCGGTCCCTGGCGCGACCAGCAGCAGGCGCTGCTGCAGGAGGGCTGTCGCAACACCGCGGCCATGCACAACGGCACGAGCGCGAGCCAGCGCGCGCAGGCGGTGCGCCGGCTGCAGGCCTACCAGGACGACCTGCGGCAGCTGGTGGCGGCGCGCTGAACTAAATCAGCGGCGTCGGCCGCATCGGCCGCTCGAAGTAATCGCCCAGCCTTTCCAGCGCATGCGGCTCCAGGATGCGCAGCCAGCCGGCGTCGATCCTGTAGAGCCCCAGGCGCTGCAGCCGCCGCAGCGTCTTGTTGGTGTGCACCAGCGACAGCCCCAGCGCGTCGGCGATGTGCTGCTGGCTGAACGGAAACTCGACCCAGCCGTCACGCTCCATGCCCACGCGCTGGGCGCGGCGGTACAGGTGCATCAGCAGCATGGCCACCCGCTCGCCGGCATTGCGCCGACCGGCGGTGACGAGGTTGTCGTCGACCATCTTCTCCTCGCGGGCCGCCAGCCAGGTGATGTCGTAGCCCAGCTTGGGCGGGGCGTGGAACAGGCCCCAGAGCCTCTCGCGCGAGAAGGCACACAGCGTGACGTCGGTCACCGCCTCGACGCCGTGGGTCTGGCCGTCGGCGAACTCGTCCTGCAGGCCGAGGAAATCGCCGGGCAGCAGGAAGCTCAATATCTGCCGCCGGCCGTCGCTCAGCGTCTTGTAGCGGAAGGCCCAGCCCGAATAGAGGGTGAAGAGCTGCGGGCTCGGCCGGTGCTCGTCGATGATCGGGCTGCCGGCCTCCACGCGCCGGGCGCCGACGCGGAAGGACTCGATGGTCTCCAGTTCCTCGCCGGAGGGAGGCAGGAAGGCGTCGAGCCGGCGCAATGCGCACTGGGCGCACGGATTCACGCCCCTGGGAGGCGCCATGGCGGCGGGGTAGTCCTCGAATTTCACGCTTCACTATAGGCGCAGGGCCTGTGTCTTTTGACATTTCGCGGCGTCCGGCGGGCACCTAAACTCCGCACCGCCTTCCAACCCAAGACGCATGACAGAAGAAGCCACGCCACCACTCTACGAAGTCCTTTATTGCAGCACGCTGGCCCAGGACCTGGCTCCGGGCACCGTGGGCACGATCGCCTCGCGGGCGCGCATCCGCAACGCGCAGCACGACATCACGGGCCTGCTGGTGTTCGACGGCCTGCGTTTCTGCCAGCACCTGGAAGGCCCGCGCGAAGCCGTCGACGCGCTGATGCGGCTGATCGCGGCAGACCCGCGCCATGTCGGTGTCAGGGTGGTCTACGAGGCTCCGTTGGAAATTCGCCGCTACAGCGGCTTCGGCATGGGGCTGGCCGAGTGCGAGGGGCCCGACCAGATGGCCGGCGTGCATGCGCTAGACGGGGAAGCGGCGCTGCGGCACTTCCTGTCACTGGTTCCCAGCTTCGACATCAACGGCTGAAGACGGGACGGGACTGCGCCATCCCCCGAAAAGGCGCTTCAAAAAGAAAAAGGCGGCCGAGGCCGCCTTTTCAGCTCATGGAGGACGAACAATCGCTCAGGCGTTGTCCCAGCTGTAGGTCGCGCCGTAGCCGTCCCAGGCCTCCATCACGATGCGCTGGCCCGCAGCCACCATCAGCGATTCGCCGGGTGCGAGCACCAGGTCTTCGCTGGGGTTGGCGAGCGTGGCGTCGGGCGTGATCCACACGCGACCCTGCTTCACGCGCAGGATGCTGGCCGCCCGCGCCTTCAGGCTCATCGCCTCGCCGGGAGCGATCTGCCACGCACCGCGGCGGACAGCCGGCGGAACGGTGGCGGCGCGAGCCGGGACGGACAGGGACGAGAGCGATTCGGTGGTGCAGACGGCGGTGGACATGATGAAACTCCTTGGCTTTGCCGGTGCGCTTGACAGAAAGTGGCAATAGCGCAGTTCGGGAATGAATGATCGTTTCTATGGCGTTGGCGGTCCAATGAAAACGAGGTAGCCTACTGATGCTGGTTTCGCATCAATCGATTGGCCGCAAACCGCCCCGGATTCATACCCATGCAACATTCCCAGACCCATCTGCGTTCCCGCCCGATCTCCGCCGGGCACCTGCGCGCCTTCGAGGCCGTCGCCCGGCACCTGAACTTCCGTGCCGCGGCGGAAGAAATGGCACTGACCCAGTCGGCCGTGAGCCGCCAGATCCAGTCACTCGAAGAAGAAGTGGGCGTCGCCCTGTTCCTGCGCCACACGCGCGCGGTGGAGCTCACCAGCGCGGGCGCCCTGCTGCTGCTGGCGGTGCAGCAGTCGCTGCCGCGCATCGACACGGCCGTGCGCCAGATCCGCCAGAGCGCGGGGCGACAGAGCGTGTCGCTGACCACCTTCGCCTCGTTCGCCTCGATGTGGCTGATCCCGAGGCTGGAGGCCTTCCAGCGCGACAACCCCGAGATCGACATCCGCATCGACGCCAGCGACGTGGCGGTCGACCTCGACGTGGCCGACGTGGACATCGCCCTGCGCTACGGCCCGCGCGAGGCGATGCCGGCCGGCGCCGTGCGCCTGTTCGGCGAAACGCTGACGCCGGTGGCCAGCCCCTGGCTGCTGAAGAGCAGCCCGCCCATCAAGACGCCGGCCGACATGACGCAGTTCACGCTCATCGAGGCCGGCGACGCGCACCGCACGCACCTGGAATGGCTGACCTGGCGCCGCTGGTTCGAGGTGAACGGACTGGAACGCGCGCAGCCCAAGCGCTGGCTCTATTTCACCTACGCCTACCAGATGGTGCAGGCCGCGCTCACCGGCCAGGGCGTGACGCTGGCGCGCAGTTCGTTGATTGCCGAGAGCCTGGCCAACGGCGACCTGGTCGAGGTGCTGCCGCAGCACCGCATGGATTCGCCGATGTCCTACTGGCTGATCGCGGGGCCGCGCAGCGTGCAGCGGCCGGAAATCAGGGCGTTCTGCGACTGGCTGCAGCTCCAGGCCGTGACCACGCGCGAGACCATCGGCGAGGTGCCCGACCCGGACACCGTCGACAACATCGACTGAGGCGCGAGGGCCGCCTCAGCTCGTTGGCCAGACGACGCCGTTGTCGTTCAGGATGGCGTCCAACGGCAGGTCGTGCGCCTCGGGCTCGAAGTCCTCGAGGAAGCCGTTGGTGAAACCCAGCCCCACCGGGAACGGCCGAGGCTCCAGCGCCGCCAGCGTGCGGTCGTAGAAGCCGCCACCGTAGCCCAGCCGGTAGCCGCCCGCGCTGTAGCCCACGCAGGGCACGAACAGCAGGGTCGGCACGATCAACTCGGTGTCCTTGGGCTTGGGGATGCCGTAGGCGTCTTCTTCCATCTGGCAGCCCGGGTACCAGGCGTGGAAGGTCAGGGTCTTGTGAACTTTGTCGATCACCGGCAGTCCGATGCGGCGGCGCTGGGGCTCTTCCATGAGTTCGCCGTCTTCCTTCCAGCGGTGCAGGGCGGGCAGCGGATCGAACTCGCCCTTGATGGGCCAGTAGGCGCCGATCACGGTGTCGGGCCGTCCGACCAGCCAGATCCGCATCACGCGCTGCAACAGGTCCGCGCGTGTCAGCCGGTCGGGCATCGCGAGGCGTTGCTCGATGAGTGCTTTTCTCAACTGTTCCTTAAGAAAACTCGCCGTTGCCGAAGTGTCGGCACCCTTTGACTTGTCCATAATCCCCCGATGCAGTTCCCAAGCATTTTGGCATCCAAGCGCCATCGCCCGCGCAACGCGGCACCCGCACTGGTTTTTTCCGCGGTCCTTGCCCTCGCCGCGTTGCTGTCACAGCAACCCGCCGCAGCCCAGAGCAACACCAACGACGACGTTCTGGTCCAGATGAAGCAGGCCTTCCAGCGCGGCGACAAGGCCCGCCTGACGGCCCTGCTGCCGCAAGCCCGCGGCCACGCGCTCGAACCCTGGGCCGCCTACTGGGAACTCAAGGCACGCCTGCAGGAAGCCGCCCCCAACGAAGTGCAGGACTTCTTCGCGCGCTACCCCGGCACCTACCAGGAAGACCGCCTGCGCAACGACTGGCTGCTGCTCACCGGCCAGCGCCGCGACTGGGACAACTTCTCCGCCTCGGTCGACGGCTTCCGCATGGGCGACGACGCGCAGGTGCGCTGCTACGCGATCCTGGTCGACTCGCTGCGCAGCGGCACCGCCACGCAGGCGCAGGCCGACGAGGTGCGCCGCAACTGGTTCGCCCAGAAAGACTCCGACGACGGCTGCGCCACCGCCGCCGACCGCATGGTCGCCGCACGCCTGATGTCGACCAACGACGCCTGGAAGAAAGCGCGCCTGGCGATGGAAGCCAACCGCCCGCAGGCCGCGCGCGCCGCCGTCACCATCGCCGCGCCCGACGCGCTGCCGCTGTTCGAGGAGCTCAATGCCAGCTCTGCCAAGTTCCTGACCGGCCGCGCCTTCGTGGCCGCCAAGTCGCGCAAGGAGCTGGTGGTGCTCGCGCTCATCAAGGTCGCCATCGCCGACCCCGAGCTGGCAGCCTCGCAGCTCGACAGCAAGTGGGGCCCGATGCTCTCTGCCGAGGAGCGCAACTGGCTCTGGGGCACCATCGGCCGCGCCGGCGCCATCAAGCTGTGGCCGCAGGCCGGCACCTATTACGCCAACGTCACCAAGAACAGCGACCTGTCCGACGACATGCTCGGCTGGCGCGTGCGCGCCGCCCTGCGCGCCGGCCAGTGGAAGGAGGTGGCGCCCGCCATCAACGCCATGAGCGAGGCCGCCCAGCTCGACCCGACCTGGGTCTACTGGAAGGCCCGTGCCCTGTCCAATGCCGGCGGCGACGAACGCCGCGCCCAGGCCCGCGAGCTCTACCAGAGCATCGCCGGCTCGCGCGGCTTCTACGAGATGCTGGCGCTAGAGGAACTCGGCCAGCGCACCGTGGCCGCCACGCGCCCCGCCCCGCTCACGCCCGAAGAGAAGGCGGCCGCGCGCAACAACCCGTCGCTCGCCCGCGGCCTCTACGCCATCGCCATCGGCCTGCGCCCCGAGGGCACGCGCGAGTGGAACTACGCCACCAACCTGCACGACAAGGGCGGCATGGACGACCGCGCGCTGCTGGCCGCGGCCGACTTCGCCTGCCAGCGCGAGGTGTGGGACCGCTGCATCAACACCAGCGAACGCACCAAGGGCGTGGTCGACGTCGAGCAGCGCTTCCCGATGCCCTTCCACGACACGGTGCTGCGCAAGAGCCAGGACATCGGCCTCGACCCGGCCTACGTCTACGGCCTGATCCGCCAGGAAAGCCGCTTCATCATGGACGCGCGCTCCGGCGTCGGCGCCTCGGGCCTGATGCAGGTCATGCCCGCCACCGCGCGCTGGACGGCCCGCAAGATCGGCATGACCGACTTCTCGCCCGGCCAGATCAACGACCGCGAGACCAACATCACCATCGGCACCAACTACCTGAAGCTGGCGCTCGACGACTTCGACGGCTCCATGGCGCTGGCCGCCGCCGCCTACAACGCCGGCCCGGGCCGCCCGCGCAACTGGCGCAACGGCCCGGTGATCGACGCGGCCATCTGGGCCGAGAACGTGCCGTTCAACGAGACGCGCGACTACGTGAAGAAGGTGCTGGCCAACACCACCAACTACGCCGCCATCATCAGCGGCCGGCCGCAGTCGCTTAAGGAGCGCCTGGGCCGCGTGGGCCCGCGCGACGCCTCCGAGCCCGAGCCGAACAAGGACCTCCCCTGAAGTCCGCCGCCTGAAATGAGCTGGCGCGACGAGGTCCTCGACACCATCGCGTCCGAGTTCTCGGATGTGGGTGACGTCGCGCAGCTCACGCGCATCGTGCTGCGCCTCACGCTCGCGGGCGCGCTGGGCTTCGTGCTCGGCTTCGAGCGCGAGCAGCAGGGCAAGGCGGCCGGCGTGCGCACCCACATGCTGGTGGCGATCGGCTCGGCGATGTTCGTTCTGATCCCGCAGCAGACCGGCATCGTGCCGGCCGACATGAGCCGCGTCATCCAGGGGCTGGTGGCCGGCGTGGGCTTCCTCTGCGCCGGCACCATCCTCAAGCAGGGCAAGGACGAAAGCCATGTGCAGGGCCTGACCACGGCGGCGGGCCTGTGGATGACGGCGGCCATCGGCATGGCCTGCGGACTCGGCCGCGAGGTGACGGCCGTGACCAGCGCGCTGCTCGCGCTCGCCGTTCTGGCACTGGTGCCGCGGCTCGTGAGCCTGATCGAGCGGGTGGCCGGACCGAAGAAGAGCAGCGGCAGCGCCGGCGACGACACCCGCCAGCGCTGACCGCCCTCCCGCATCAATTCACGCGGCGTTCGGCATCAATTGCCGTCCGGCGCGCGGCTAGCATCGGGAGCTTTGTTTCAGAACCACCGCAACGGACCGGAGAACCCCTCATGCGCAAGCTCTACGTCGGCAACAAGAACTACTCGTCATGGTCCATGCGGCCCTGGGTGCTGATGAAGCAGGCCGGCATCGACTTCGAGGAAGTCGCGGTGCGCTTCGATTCCTTCGAGGCCGACTCGCAGTTCAAGCACACCATCGGCGCGCTGAACCCGGTGGCGAAGGTGCCGGTGCTGGTCGACGGCGATCTCGTCATCTGGGACACGCTGGCCATCGCCGAGTACCTCGCCGAGACCTTCCCCGATAAGCAGCTCTGGCCCCGTTCGGTGGCCGACCGCGCGCGCGCCCGAAGCGTCTGCGCCGAGATGCACTCGGGCTTCGGCGGCCTGCGCGGCCATTGCGGCATGAACCTCGAAGCCTCGCTGCCCGAGGTGGGCGCGCGGCTGATGAAGGAAGTGCCCGAAGTCGGCAGCGACCTCGCGCGCATCGTGCAGATGTGGAGCGGCCTGCTCGACGCGCACGGCGGCCCGATGCTGTTCGGCCGCGAATTCGGCATCGCCGACGCCTACTTCGCGCCGATCGGCACGCGCATCAGGACCTACGGCCTGCCGGTGCCTGCGCACATCACGGCCTACATCGAGCGCGTGCAGGCGTTGCCGGGCGTCAAGGCCTGGATCGACGCTGGACTCGCGGAAAAGGACTTCCTCCAATTCGAAGAGCCCTACCGCACCGGGCGATAGGGCTCTTCGAACAAGAGTGGCGTGCCCTTGCGAGGGGAATCGCGGGACACCGCGGAACCGGCTTTGCCGGGCCGCAGGTGTCGCCCCCGGCAGGGGGTTGGCGAAGCGACACGAAGTGCGCGCAGCCTGGGGGCAAGCCAGGTTCAGAACCTGTATGTTGCCGACACGTAGGTCACGATCGGGTTCAGCTTCAGGCTGGCCTCGCTGTTGGCCACGGGCAGGCCGTAGACCGAGGTCGTGGTCAGCTTGGCCTTGGTCTTCAGCGGGATGTACGACACCGAGAACGAGATACCCCAGTGCTTGTCGAACTGGTAGGCCGCGCCCACGTTGATCACCGGCGCGAACGAGCTGTCGAGCTTGGCAGTGGTGTTCACGGCGAACGGCGACTGGTGGAACTGGCTGGCCAGCGCGCCCTGCAGGCTCGAGGTCAGCTTGACGTTGCTGTACCAGACATAGGTGGCGCCCAGGCCCACGAACGGCCGGAAGGCGTCGTTGCCTTCGTTGAAGAAATACTTGCCCAGGACCGTCGGGCTCCACTGGCGAGCCTCGCCGAGCTGGCCCACGCGGCCGAGAGTGCCGGTGCCGTTGAGCTTGAACTTCGGGGGCACGCCGAACACGCCTTCCACCGCCCAGTGGCTGTCGAGGAAGTAGGTGGCGCTGAGGCCCAGGGTGTCGGAATTGCTCACGCTGGCGCCGGAACCGGGCAGCACGCTCGGAATGGGCGAGGTCACGGTCAGCGGCTTGCTCGAATCCTGCGGTGACAGATGGAACCACCCTGCGCCGACGACCCAGTCGCCGGCCTGTTGCGCCATGGCGCTGCCGGACGCCAGGGCGCCCAAGGCTGCAAGCGCAATCGTTGTTTTCTTCATGATCTGAATTGCTCCTTTGAATGAAATATCCCTCTACGGAGGCGGGCGTCGGCTGTGATCGCCGCTGTAAATCTTCCGTACGACAGACGATTGCCCGGTCCGATCCGCAGATTATCGAACGACCGTTCTATTTTCAAGCCACGGAGTATCCCTACACTGAGGCCATGAAAATTTTTCTCGTCGGCGGTGCCTTGCGCGACCGCCTGCTGGACCGTCCGGTGTCCGACCACGACTGGCTGGTGGTCGGTGCCACCCCCGAGGAAATGGTGGCGCGCGGCTACCTGCCGGTGGGGCGCGACTTTCCGGTGTTCCTGCATCCGCAGACACGCGAGGAATACGCGCTCGCCCGCACCGAGCGCAAGAGCGCACCGGGCTATCTCGGCTTCACCGTGCACGCCGCCCCCGACGTCACGCTCGAACAAGACCTGGCGCGCCGCGACCTGACCGTCAACGCCATCGCGCTGCCGGCCGAACTGGTGAGCCCCGACGGTCGCTTCAACCCCACGCCCGAGACGCTGGCCGATCCCTTCCACGGCCAGCGCGACCTGCGCGACAAGGTGCTGCGCCATGTGACCGACGCCTTCCGCGAAGACCCGGTGCGCATCCTGCGCGTGGCGCGCTTCTCCGCCCGCTTCGACGACTTCGACGTCGCCCCCGAAACCAAGGCGCTGATGCGCGAGATGGTCGCGGCCGGCGAAGTCGATGCGCTTGTGCCGGAGCGCGTGTGGCAGGAGCTGTCGCGCGGCCTGATGGAAACACGCCCCTCGCGCATGTTCGAGGTGCTGCGCGAATGCGGTGCGCTGTCGGTGCTGCTGCCCGAGATCGATGCCGGCGGGCGGCTGATGCAGGTGGTCGACACGAGCGCGCGGCTGAAGGCATCGCTTGCCGTGCGCTTCGCCTGCCTGACCGGCGGCCTCGGCAAGAGCACCAGGCCGGGCCTCGCTGCACTGCACGCGCTGTGCGAACGCTGGCGCGTGCCGGTGGAGATCCGCGAACTGGCCGAGGTGGTCGCGCGCGAACACACGCACATCGACGGCAGCGGCACGCTCGACGCCGCCGGGCTGGTCCGGCTGCTGGAGCGCTGCGACGCCTTCCGCAAGCCCGCGCGCTTCGCCGACGCCCTGCTGGCCCGCGAGTGCGAAGCGCGCAGCAACCCCGGCAACGACGATCCCTATCCACAGCGCCAGCGCCTGCTCGCGGCGTTGGCGACGGCAGCGGCCGTGGCCACCGACGAGGTGGCGAAAGCCGCCCTGCAATCTGGCGCAACCGGTCCGAAGATCGGCGAGGCCATCCACCACGCGCGCGTCGAAGCCGTCGCGGCATCGCTGGCCTGAGCCGCCCGAGCCTGAAGACTGCCCGCCGGGGCATGACTTCTGGCACTTCCCCGGGCAGACCCCGTCGCTAGCATCGACCGGGTGAATGCCACCGCGCCGAAGCCGTCACGCGAATCCACCGACTTCCCTCTCCCGACGGGGCCGGACGAACTGGCCCTGCGCGTGCTGCGCGAGCACGTGGCCTCTGTGTACGCGGCCTACGACGCCTCGGTGTTCGTGCACTTCGGCCTGGGCGCCGCGCTCGGCACGGCCATGTACGTGCACGAGCCGCGCACGTGGATCCTGGTCTGGATGGCTGTGCATCTCTCGCTCGGCCTGTTCCTGTTTCTCATGCCGCGCTGGCATTCGGGGGTGCCGCTCGCCGACACCACGCGCTGGGCGCGCCGGCACTCGCGCACCGTCACGGCCGTGGGCGCGGCCATGGCCAGTGCGCCGATGCTCTTCATCTCGTCCGACGATCTGCCCGTGACCTCGGTGGTGACGGTGGTCGTCATCGGCAGCTGCGCGCGCGCCATGCAGCTGCTGTGGCCGCTCAAGCCCGCGCTGTACGGCTACACCCTGCCGATGATGCTGAGCCTGATCACCGTGCTCGCCTGGCAGGGCGACGCCATGCACTTCTTCCTCGCGCTGTTCAGCCTCGGCTACCTGCTGTTCACGCTGCGCGTGGGCAACCAGCAGCACAGGCTGCTGACCGACTCGCTGGTGCTGCGCTTCGAGAACGAGGCGCTGGCCGGGCAGCTCGGCAGGCAGATCGCCGCCGCGGAGCGCGCCAGCGCGGAGAAGACGCGCTTCCTCGCCACCGCGAGCCACGACCTGCGCCAGCCGCTGCATGCCATCGCGCTCTTCGGCGCCGCGCTGGAAAACGAGCTGCGCGAACACCACGGGGGACGCAACGCCCGGCAGCTGATGCGCGCGGTGAACGCGCTGGGCAACTCGCTCGACACCATGCTCGACGTGTCGCGCCTCGACGCAGGGGTGGTCACGCCCGCCATCGGCCCCGTGCCGCTCGATGCGCTGTTCCGCTCGCTCAACCACATGTTCGCGGCGCGGGCCGAGCAACGGCAGCTTCAGCTGCGGGTGCACGCCAGCGGCCTGTGGGTGCGCAGCGACGCGCAATTGCTGTACCGCATGCTCTCGAACCTCGTCGACAACGCATTGAAGTACACGGTACGCGGCGGCGTCTCGGTGCGGGCACGCACGCGCGGCGACATGGTGTGGATCGAGGTGGTCGACACCGGCATCGGCATCGCGCCCGAGCAGCAGGAGCGCGTGTTCGAGGAGTACTACCAGGTGCACAACCCGGGCCGCGATCGCACGCAGGGCCTGGGCATCGGCCTCTCTATCGTGCAGCGGCTGTCCCAGCTGCTGTGGCATCCGGTGCAGCTGAAGTCGCGCCCGGGCCGCGGCAGCCGCTTCCGCCTGCGGCTGCCCGCCGCGACGCAGGCCGAAGCCGGAGTCGAGACGATGCCTCCCGCCACCGGCCTGGCCAGCCCTTTCGTCACCGGGGCAATGCCCGATCCGGCTCGCACCATCCACGCGCCTCATGCGGCACGCGGGCGCATCCTGCTGATCGACGACGAGGCGGAAGTCCGCGAGGCCATGACCGGCTTCTTCCGGGCCCATGGCCTCACCGTGGACACGGCGGCCGGCGAAGCCGAGGCCGCCGAGCTGCTCGCCCGGCCCGAGGCACGGGAGCATCCCTTCACGCTGCTGGTGTGCGACTACCGCCTCGCCAACGGCGACAACGGCCTCGACGTGGGCCAGCGGCTGCAGCGCCGCTTCGACCTGCAGGCGCCGCTGCTGCTGGTAACCGGCGAGACCTCGCCCGAGCGCCTGCAGCGCGTGCGCGCCTCGGGCGTGCCGGTGCTGTTCAAGCCGGTGAGCGCGGCGGCCCTGCTGGGCGCGCTCGCGGAGCTGGCGCCGGAGACATCGCCCGCCCACTGAGCCGGCCCCGGGGAGGCCCCCGGCAGATTGGGCTTTCGCCGACAAGCGCCGCGCGCGGTGCGTGTTAAGGTTTTCCCCGATGCCAAAGTCCTCCAGCAACTCGCAGTTGCCTCCTCCGTTGGGCCGGGACGCAGCCCTCTTCCTCGACTTCGACGGTACGCTGGTCGGGCTCGCGCCCACGCCCGAAGCCATCGAGATCCCGCCTGCCCTCGTGCCCCTGCTGGCCGACCTGCGCGACCAGCTCGGCGGCGCGCTCGCCGTGGTGTCGGGCCGCCAGATCGACTCCATCGACCGCTTTCTCGCCCCCCTGCGGCTGCCCGCGGCCGGCGAGCACGGCGTGCAGCGCCGCGACGCCGCCGGCCACATGCAGGAACAGCGCGCGCCCGAGCTCGCGCCCATCCTCGACATCGCCAACGAGCTCGCGCGCGTGCACGAAGGCCTTCTGGTCGAGCGCAAGCATGCCGCCATCGCCCTGCACTACCGGCTCGCGCCGCAGCTCGAGGCGGTGTGCCGCGACGCGATGTCGCGCGCCATCGAAAACCATCCGCAGCTCGAACTGATGCACGGCAAGTTCGTGTTCGAGGTGAAGCCCGCGGGCATCAACAAGGGCATTGCCATCGACGCCTTCATGGCCGAGGCGCCGTTCGCCGGCCGCATGCCGGTCTTTCTCGGCGACGACACCACCGACGAAAGCGGCTTTGCCGTGGTGCAGCCGCGCGGCGGCATCGCGGTCAAGGTCGGCTCCGGGCCGAGCCTGGCGCTGCACAGGCTCGAGTCGCCGCGCGCCGTCTACGAATGGCTGGTGCAGTCGCGCGACGCGCTCGCGGCGAAACGCGCCACAGGAACCACCCAGGAATCACCGAGGAGCCCCCGATGAGCGAACAACAACTGCCGGTGGCGCCCGAAGGCGGCGCCGCCCCCGGTACGCGCGGCTTCGCGCCGCACGCCGAGCCTTCGCTCAACGTCGGCGTGATCGGCAACTGCGCCTACAGCGCGCTCATCGACTCGCGCGGCCGCGCCGTGTGGTGCTGCCTGCCGCGCTTCGACGGCGACCCGGTCTTCAACGCCCTGCTGCACCCCGGCGAGGATGCGGGCGCGTGGAGCATCGACATCGAGGACTTCGCCGAGGCCAAGCAGTGGTACGAGCCGAACACCGCCGTGCTGCGCACGCAGCTCTTCGACAGCGCGGGCCAGGGCATCGAGATAACCGATTTCGCGCCGCGCTTCTACAGCCGCTCGCGCTACTTCCGCCCGCTGATGATCGTGCGCCGCGTGCGGCCGATCGCCGGCGCGCCGCGCATCCGCGTCTCGCTCGACCCGCGCTTCCAGTGGGGCGCCTCGGAGCCGGTGGAGGTCACGCGCGGCAGCAACCACATCCGCTACGTGGGGCCCGACGTGACACTGCGGCTGAACACCGATGCGTCGATCTCGCACATTCTTTCGCGCCAACCCTTCGTGCTCTCGCGCGAATACAACTTCATGTTCGGCGTGGACGAGACGCTGATGGACGGCATCGCCGACACCGCGCGCCGCTTCGAGCAGGAGACCATCTCCTACTGGCGCACCTGGAGCAAGCGCCTGGCGATTCCCTTCGAGTACCAGGACGCGGTGATCCGCGCGGCCATCACGCTGAAGCTCTCGCTGTATGAAGACACGGGCGCCATCGTCGCGGCCATGACCACCAGCATCCCCGAGGCGCCGGGCAGCCAGCGCAACTGGGACTACCGCTACTGCTGGCTGCGCGACGCCTTCTTCGTGGTGCGCGCGCTCAACTCGCTCAGCGAGGTGGGCACCATGGAGGACTACCTGCGCTGGCTGGGCAATGTGGTGATCGGCTCGCACGGCGAGCACATCCAGCCGCTCTACGGCATCGGGCTGGAGCGCGAGCTGCCGGAGTCCTTCGTCGACGGCCTGCCGGGCTACCGGGGCATGGGCCCGGTGCGCGTGGGCAACCAGGCGCAGGAGCACTTCCAGCACGACGTGTACGGCAACATCGTGCTCGGCGCGGCACAGGCCTTCCACGACCACCGGCTGCTCAGCCGCGCGGGGCTGGCGGAGTTTCCGCACCTCGAGGCGGTGGGCGAGCGCGCGGTGAGCGTCTACGGCACGCCCGACGCCGGCATGTGGGAGCTGCGCACCCGCGCCCGCGTGCACACCAGCTCGGCGCTGATGAGCTGGGCCGCCTGCGACCGGCTCTGCAAGATCGCCCGCGCGCTGGGGCTGCCAGAGCGTTCCGCCTACTGGCACGGCCACGCCGCCCGCATGAAGGAGGAGATCCTCGCCAAGTCGTGGTGCGAGGAGCGCCAGGCCTTCGCCGAGAGCTTCGGCGGACACGAGCTCGACGCGAGCATCCTGCTGATGGTGGAAGTGGGCCTGATCGACGCGCGCGACCCGCGCTTCATCTCCACCGTCGACGCGATGGAGAAGTCGCTGTGCGACGGCCCCTACATGCGCCGCTACGAGGCGGCCGACGACTTCGGCAAGCCCGAGACCGCCTTCAACATCTGCACCTTCTGGCGCATCGACGCGCTGGCCAAGATCGGCCGCAAGGCCGAGGCGCGACAGATCTTCGAGACCATGCTCGCGGCGCGCAACCCGCTTGGCCTGCTGTCCGAAGACACGCACCCGGTCACGGGCGAGATGTGGGGCAACTTTCCGCAGACCTATTCGATGGTCGGCATCATCAACGCGGCCGTGCGACTGTCCGCCCCCTGGGATTCCGCCATATGAGCCGTCTCGTCGTCATTTCGAACCGCGTGGCCGATCCGCGCAAGCCGGCCGCCGGCGGCCTGGCCGTTGCGCTCGGCGAGAGCCTGCAGCAAAGCGGCGGCCTGTGGTTCGGCTGGAGCGGGCAGATCATCGAGGGCGGCCCGACCGGCGAGGGCGAGCTGCACAGGCAGCAGGCCGGCAAGGTCACGCTCGCCACCATCGACCTGAGCCGCGAGGACCACGACAGCTACTACCTGGGCTACAGCAACGACGTGCTCTGGCCGGTGTTCCACAACCGGCTCGACCTGGCGCACTTCGACGCCGGCTTCGTGGGCGGCTACCGGCGCGTGAACCAGCTGTTCGCGCGCAAGCTGCTGCCGCTGCTGAAGGACGACGACATCATCTGGGTGCACGACTACCACCTGATCCCGCTGGCGGCCGAACTGCGCGCCATGGGCTGCAGGCAGCGCATCGGCTTCTTCCTGCACATTCCGCTGCCGCCGCAGATCATCACCGCGGCCATTCCGCAGCATGAATGGCTGATGCGCTCGCTGTTCTCGTACGACCTGATCGGCTTCCAGGCGCAGCAGGACGTGCAGCACTTCGAGCACTACGTGCGCAACGAGGCGCACGGCGAGTACCTGGGCAACGACATGTACCGCGCCTACGGGCAGACGGTGCGAAGCGCGGCCTTTCCCATCGGCATCGATGTCGACGAATTCGCGGCGCTCACGCATGCGAAGGAATCGCGCGACATGTACGAGACGATGAAGCGCGAGTATTCGCAGCGCCGGCTGCTGCTGGGCATCGACCGGCTCGACTATTCGAAGGGCATTCCGCAGCGCGTGCGCTCGTTCCGCGAGCTGCTGGCCAACTACCCCGAGAACCGGCGCAGCGCCACGCTGATCCAGATCGCCTCGCCCACGCGCGAGACGGTCGATGCATATGCCGACATCCGGCGCGAGCTCGAATCGCTGTGCGGCGCCATCAACGGCGACTACGGCGAGCTCGACTGGATGCCCGTGCGCTACATCCACCGCATGGTGGCGCGCAAGCGCGTGCCGGGGCTGTGCCGCGCGGCGGCCGTGGGGCTGGTGACTCCGCTGCGCGACGGCATGAACCTCGTCGCCAAGGAGTACATCGCGGCGCAGGACCCGGCCGATCCGGGCGTGCTGGTGCTGTCGCGCTTCGCGGGGGCGGCCGAGCAGCTGAAGGAAGCGCTGCTGGTGAATCCCTACGACACGCACGGCACGGCGGAGACGGTGCAGCAGGCGCTGCAGATGCCGCTGGAGGAGCGGCGCGAGCGGCACCAGAAGCTGCTGTCGCGCATCCGCGAGCAGGACATCCACTGGTGGCGGCGCAGCTTCCTGGACGCGCTGCGCGAGGCGGCCAGCGAGCGCTGAGCCCCTCGCCAGCTACCAGCCGGTCAGCAGCCGCACGAACCGCATCACGGGCCGTGCCTCCGCGGCAGCGGCCCTGGAAGCCCGCTGCACGGCCTGCGGCCCGTGCACCCGGAGATGCACCGGCGTCAGCGCCGACACCTCTATCCAGCCGCCGTGCGGCAGCCGGTGCACGTCGCCTTCCTCGAGCGGCGTCTCGGTCATGAACACGGTCTCGCCGAGCCAGCCGGGCGGCGAGACCACGCGGGCGCGGCCCTCGGCCAGCTGGAGCCATGTTCCGGCATCGACCGAAATGCGCAGGGACTGGCCGGGTTCGAGAACGATGGAATCGGGCGCTTGGGAGAGGGTGGTGATCATGGCGAACCTCGGATGAACGTGGGTACATCGTAGGAATCCGGCCGCCCGAAAAACAGGCACACGCCATGGCTATTGCGACCGTAACAGCCGAGCCGAAAAGGCATCTGTTATGGTCGTTTTCCCATTCAACTGCATCTGTTTTCGGATGCCCGATGCGGGGAACATCAACCCCATGGACTCGCTACCGCTCTACCGCCAGCTCTCCGCGCACTACGTGGACGCGATCCACACCGGCTCGCTCAAGCAGGGCGACAAGCTGCCATCGCTGCGCAGCCTGATGCGGCTGCACGACATCAGCCTGTCGACCGCGCTGCAGGTCTGCCGCGCCATGGAGAGCGACGGCTGGGTCGAGGCGCGCGACCGCTCGGGGTACTTCGTGCGCCGGCCCCAGCGGCTGGCCATCGCGCCGATGGAAGAGCCGGTGGCCGACGTGCCGCCCGACCCCGCGCAGTTCGTCAGCATGCGCACGCGCATGGCCAACTTCATGGCGCGTGGCCGGCACACCGGGGTGAAGCTCAACTTCGCCATCGCCCGCGCGGCGCCCGAGCTGTATCCCGCCGAGGCCCTGCGCAACTCGATGACGCGCGCGCTGCGCCAGCGGCCCGAGCTGCTGACCCCCTCCTCGTCGCAGAAGGGCCACGAGCAGTTCCGCGAGGCCGTGGCGCAGCGCAGCCTGCGCATCGGCATGACGGTGCCGCCCGACGAGGTGCTCGTCACCAACGGCTGCATCGAGGCGCTGAACCTCGCGCTGCGCGCCATCGCCAAGCCTGGCGACACCGTGGCCGTGGAATCGCCCACCTTCTACGGCCTGCTGCAGGTGCTCGAAAGCCTGGGCCTGCGCGCGCTGGAGATCCCGACCAGCCCGCAGACCGGCATCTCGCTGGAAGCGCTCGACCTCGCCATCCACACCTACGACGACATCAAGGCCGTGGTGGTGGTGCCGCACCTGCAGAACCCCATCGGCAGCGTGATGCCCGACAGCCACAAGCAGCGGCTGGCGCACCTGTGCGAGAGCCACGGCATCGCAGTCGTCGAGGACGACACCTACAGCGACCTCGTGGAAGCCGACGCGCCGCTGCGCGCCCTGAAGTCGTGGGACCGCACGGGCAACGTGATCTATTGCGCCTCGCTGCACAAGGTGCTGGCGCCGGGGCTGCGGCTGGGCTGGATCACCGCCGGGCGCTGGCACGCGCAGGTGGAGATGCTCAAGTACGCGCAGACCCGCAACAACGAGGCGCTGGCGCAGATCGCCGCGGGCGAGTTCATCGCGGGAGGTGGCTACGACCGCCACCTGCGCCGGCTGCGCGAGCGGCTGCACGAGCAGCGCGACCAGACGGCGGATGCCATCGCCAGGTACTTTCCCGCCGGCACGCGGCTGAATCTGCCGCGCGGGGGGCTGCAGCTGTGGGTCGAACTGCCGGGGCAGCGCTCGTCGGTGGACGTGTTCGACGCCGCGCTGCGCGAGCACATGCTGGTGGCGCCGGGGGCGCAGTTCTCGAATTCGGGGCGCTTCGACAACTACCTGCGCATCAACTGCGGCTGGCCGTATTCGAAGGCGGTGGATGCCGGGCTGCGGCGGCTGGGCGAGATCGTGTCGGCCGCTCGGCCACGCGGCCAGGGCCCTGTTCAGACGATGTAGAACACCACGGCGTCGCGCCTCGACGCCGCGCCGGCGAAGAAGCGCTTCACGCCTTCCATGAATTCCGCGAGGTCCTGTGCGCCGTCCCGCCAGACCTTGGCCCAGTACAGCTCGTCGAACTTCGCCGGCTCGCCCGTGAAGCGGCCCACGAGCTCCGCCACGTCGTGCTGTGCGAGCCGGGCGGCCGCGCGCTCCACGTGGGCGGCCGTGAGGTAGATGCAGCCCAGCCCGTCGGTGCCGTCGAGCTCCTCGCCATCGACCGCCTCGGGCATCAGCGTGCGAACCACGTCCCAGGCCTGCTCCACCGTCTGGCTGTCGTGCGGGCCGCCCTGCGCGGCGGGCGAATGCAGAAAGCCCGAGACGGTGGACGGATCGATCACCAGCGCGCGCAGCCGGTAGCGGTCCAGGGCGTAGAAGGCGGCGCCGATGCTCATGTACTGGGTTCCATGCGGGCGGCGCGCGCCACCGCTGCGAGCGCGATGCTCACGCTGTCGATGTTGCGCTGCGCGTTGTCGATGTTCCTGAAATGGTCGGGCGTGCAGATCTGGTTGAGCAGCAGCGTGCGCTTGAAGTGCACGAGCGCCTGGCGCAGCTCGCCTTCTTCCTGCGCGATCAGGCCCAGGTCGTTGTGGGCGTTGGCGGCAGCGGCGGAAATGCCGCGACAGCTGCGCTGCTGGATGTCGAGCGAGCGCTCGAACAGCTCCCGCGCCCGGATGAAGTCGCGGCGCGCCATGAACAGGCCGGCGAAGTTGTTGAGCATGTCGGAGTGCAATTCGGTATCGCCCTCGCCCTGCGGCAGCTTGTCGAGATGCACGAGGGCGCGGGCATAGCAGAGCTCGGCCTTCGCCTCCTGCCCCGACTCGGCGTAGAGGAACGCCAGGTTGTTGAAGGCGCGCACCACGCCGTCGCTGGAACCACCACCGGCTTCGGACACCGCCATGGCGATGGTCTTCTTGTAGAGCGCCTCGGCCTCGTCGGCGCGCCCTGCCGCTGCGTGCAGCAGCGCGAGCGTGTTGGTCGGCCCGCGCCGCCAGCTGTCGTCGAGGCCCAGCTGCCCGACCATGGCCAGGGCTTCGTCCGCCGATGCCTGGGCCTTTTCATTCCAGCGCAGCCGCCGGCACAGCTCGGCATGGCTGGACAGGTGCAACACCACGGTCTTGTCGGGGCCGCCGTGCAGCCGGCGGCTGGCGGTAACAGCCTCGGCGCAGAGTTTTTCGGCGCTTTGCAGGTCGCCCTGGGCGAGCGCATCGCGGTAGCGTGCCTCGCGATCGTCGAGCAGGTTCAGCAGCGCGCCCTGTTCGTCGGAGGTCGCACCGCGCGCCTTGCGCTGCTCGATACCGACCAGCGTCAGGTCCAGCGCCTTGCGGGCGACGTCCATGTCCTCGGCAGGCATGCCGATCTTGCGGCCGATGGAAAGGCTTTCCTCGAAGCTGGCCCGCGCCTTGTCGAAGGCGTCGATCTGGTAGCAGGCCTGGCCGAGCATGCACAGGGTCATCGCGAGGTTCTGGTGCGGCCCCTTGAACACGCGGCGCATGGCCGCGACGATCTGCTCGCCGATGGCGACGGCCCGCGTCCAGTCGCCGGCCTCGGCGGCGGCCACAAAGCGCTCCTGCAGCTTGTTGGCTTCGGCGAGGGCGGTGAGATCGAAGTCCTTTGTGGCATCCCTCGGCGCGGGGCGACGGGTGAGCTGGCGCGCGGCGGCTGCTTCGTCACTGTCGCCATCCGTCGTCCCGGCGTCACCCTGCTTCTTCAGCCGCCGGTGAACCCACCAGAGGTCGAACAGCAGCCACGGCAGCAGCACCATCAGGCAGAAGCGCGAGCCCGGCAGGCCCGCGAGCCCGTAGAGCAGCAGCCCCAGTTGCGCCGCGCCGCCCAGGTAGCTTCCCAGATAGAAGCGATGCGCCCCGATGAAGCCGCCGACCAGCCACAGCAGCCAGGCAAAGGAGCGACGGCGAGGCAGCGGGGTCATGGTTTCGCCTATGGCTCTGGTGTCGCGTCCCGCCGGTCAGTCGAGCAACGCGAGCGCCGCGTAGTCGCCGACCTTGTCGCCCAGGCCGGCAGGCACCAGGCGCACACCCTGCGTGAGTGGCGGCAGCTTGCCGTCGACATGCGCCTGCAGCCTCGGCAGCAGGAAGTCGCGGTGGTGCCAGAACACGCTGCCACCCAGGCTGATGCGCTGCAGGTCGAGCGTGGCGATCAGGTTGTAGAGCATGCGCCCCATCACGCGGCACAGCGCGTCGACGATTTCCAGCGAATGCCGCTCGCCGGCCACGGCCGAGCTGAACAGGTCGGCCGCGGGCTGGCCGAAGCGCCGCGCGATCGAGTTGCCGGCGATCAGCCCTTCCACGTCGCCCACGTTGCCGCAGCCGCACAGGGCACCGCTGGCGTCGTCCACCACGAAGCTGTGGCCCGCGTGGCCGGCATTGCCGTTCTTGCCGCGCAGCGCGCGGCCGTCCACGCACAGGCCGACGCCCACGCCGGTGCTCCAGGTGACGTAGGCGCAGTCGTCCATGCCCTTGAGCGCCCCCCAGTGGCGCTCGGCCTCCAGCGCCGCCACGGCGTCGTTCTCGACCCGCACGCGGGCGAAGCGCTTGGCCAGCGGTGCCTCGACCAGCGCGGTCATCCAGTTGTTGGGCAGGCCCCGCGCCGGGCCGGCGATGCCGCCGCAGATGTTGGGCGTGGCCAGTTCGACCTTGCCGTCGTGCAGCTCGAAGGGCCCGGCCGACGACACACCCACGCGGTCGATGGTTGCAGGGTCGACCCCCTGCTCCGCGCAGACCTCGTCGATCATCCGCATGATCTGCACCGCCACCGCGTCGTTGTCGCCGGTCTTGGCCGTGGGTTCGCTGCGGCGGCCGATCAGCGGCGCGTCGCTCGAAGCGGAAAGGCTCACGGCCACCTTGGTGCCGCCGATGTCTACGCAGGCTCTCATCGCTGTGTGTCTTTTCCTTGTTTCTCTTCTCTACAGAAGACGCGCGACCAGCGCCGCGATCATGCTGAGCACCACCGTGCTGGCAATCGGCAGCTGCCACTCGCGGCCGAAGGCGCGGAACTCGAAATCGCCGGGCAGGCGTCCGAAGCCGAAGCGGCGCAGCCAGGCAGTCAGGCCGCTCATGAGCACCAGCGCGAGGACGACGACGATCAGCCAGCGGAACATATGGGTGACAGTCTAGGCCGAGAGGATGGCCATGGCTTGCCGATGGAGTTCGGGCGTTGCCGCCGCGATCACCCGGCCGTCCGACTTCAAGCCCAGCGGCTGGCCCTGCCAGTCGGTGATGACGCCGCCGGCCGCCTCGATCAGCCCGGCCGGGCCGAGGTAGTCGTACGGTTGCAGACCGGTCTCGACCACGAGGTCGATGGTGCCGCCGGCCAGCTGGGCATAGCCGTAGCAATCGCCGCCGAAGCGGCGCATGGCGCACTGGCGGCTGAGCCTGTCGAAGGCGGTCCAGTCGGCCGGCGCGAAGATGTCGGGCGAGGTGGTCACGATGCGAGCCTTGGCCACTTCGGTGCAATTGCTGGCACGCACGGGCTGGCCGTCGCGCGTGGCGCCCTGGCCTGCCACGCCGATCCAGCGCTCCTTGAGCACCGGCATGTCGATCATGCCCAACGCCACGCGGCCGCCCTGCAGCACGCCGATCAGCGTGCCCCACAGCGGCGAGCCGGTGATGAAGCTGCGCGTGCCGTCGATGGGGTCGAGCACCCAGACGCGATCCGCGTCGAGCCGCTCGGGACCGTGCTCCTCGCCGTAGATGCCGTCGGCCGGCACGCGCGCGCCGAGGATCTCGCGCATGGCCGTCTCGGCGGCGCGGTCGGCCAGCGTGACGGGGCTTTCGTCGGCCTTGGTGATGATGTCCAGCGGCGTGCGGAAGTAGTGCATCGACTTGGCGGCGGCGGCATCGGCCAGCGCTTCGGCGATCGGCGAGAGGTCGGTAATGGAAGAGCTCATGGAAGAGAGGAAAACGCGTGCCAAAACCTGCAATTAGACCCGAGCCGGACCGGGTTTGACACAGCGGCCCCGCCAGCCCTAGCATGGCCCGGAAATTGCCACGAACTACGACAAATGGCTTCTTTCACCCACCTGCGTACGGCGCTGCTGGCCCTTGTGCTCGGCGCCACGGCCCTGCTGGCCCACGCCACCCCTTCCGCGGCCGAGGAAAAACTCATCGACACGCTGATCCAGCGCGTCTCGAAAATGAGCTCGATGATCTTCATGCGCAACGGCAGCGAATACAACGCCGCCGACGCGGCGAAGCACATGCAGGCGAAGTACGACTATTTCAAAAAGGAACTGGTCACGGCCGAGGACTTCATCGAGCGCTGCGCCTCGCGCTCGGAGATGACCGGCCAGGCCTACAAGGTCAAGCTGACCGACGGCGCGGTGCGCGACGCCAACGAGTTCCTCAACAGCGAACTGCGCGCGCTGCGGCAGGCCACGAAGAAAACCGGCAGCGGCTAGCTAGCGCTGCTGCCCCCAACGCCGCACCGTCAGCCGCTCCAGCGTCCTGAAGCCCAGGCTCTCGACCAGCAGGCCGATCAGCACCACCATCGCGAGCCCCGCGAACACACGGTCGGTATACAGCTCGTTGCGGTTCTGGAAGATGTACCAGCCCAGCCCGCCCTTGCCCGACGAGGCGCCGAACACCAGTTCGGCCGCGATCAGCGTGCGCCAGGCAAAGGCCCAGCCGATCTTCAGCCCCGACAGGATCGACGGCAGCGCCGCCGGCACCAGGATCTGCAGCACGTAGCGCAGGCCCTTGAGCCCGTAGTTGCGCCCCGCCATGCGCAGCGTGTCGGGCACGCCCTGGAAGCCCGCGTAGGTGTTGAGCGCCAGCGGCCACAGCACCGAGTGGATCAGCACGAACACCAGGCTGCCGCGCCCCAGCCCGAACCACAGCAGCGCCAGCGGCAGAAGCGCGATGGCGGGCAGCGGGTTGAACATGGACGTGAGCGTGTCCAGCAGGTCGCGGCCGATCTGCGTCGACACCGCGAGCGTGGTGAGCGCGAAGGCCAGCAGCACGCCGGCGAGATAGCCCTGCAGCAGCACGGCCAGCGAGATGCGCACCTTCTCGATCAGCTCGCCGCTCGCGAGGCCCTCCACCAGCGCCGCCGCCGTGGCGCTGAAGGTGGGCAGCAGCAGGTCGTTGTTCTGCCAACGGGCGGCCAGCTCCCACAGCACCGCGATGACGGCGAGGATCAGGCCCTTGCGCAGCCAAGCCTGCGACCAGATGCGCGCGCCCAGGGGCAGCGTGCGCTCGACCGGCAGCTCGGTGAAGGGCTCGAGCGTGCGCTCGTACTCGGGGCGGAGCAGCGGGACGATGGCGCTCATTCGAATACCTTCGTGCTTCGCACCGCGGTGCGAGCTTGCTTGGGGCGGCCCGGCGCGGCGCTCATGCCGTGGCCTCCCCGGCTTCTTCTTCCTCTTCGAACAACATGTCGTGGATGCGCTGCGCCGTGCCCTGGAATTCGGCGCCGCCGAGGCTGTCGAGCGTGAAGGCATGGCTGTTGATCTCGGCGCGCATGCGCCCCGGATGCGGCGACAGCAGTGCGATGCGGTTGCCCACCACCAGCGCCTCCTCGATGGAGTGGGTGACGAACAGCAGCGTGAAGCGCACCTCGTCCCACAGCTCGAGCAGCTCCTGCTGCATCCTGCGCCGCGTGAGCGCATCGAGCGCGGCGAAAGGCTCGTCCATCAGCAGCACGCGCGGCTGCATCGCGAGCGCGCGTGCGATCGCCACGCGCTGCTTCATGCCGCCGGAGAGCTGGTGCGGGTGCACGTCGGCGAACTTCGAGAGGCCGACCTTGTCGAGGTAGTGCAGCGCGCGTTCGGCCGCTTCCTTCCTGCCGAGCGAGCGCGAAGCCAGCAGCGGGAACATCACGTTCTGCTTCACCGTCTTCCACGGCGGCAGCTGGTCGAACTCCTGGAACACGACGATGCGGTCGGGGCCGGGCTGCGTCACGCGGCGGCCTTCGAGGCGGATCTCGCCCTCGACCGGCGGAATGAAGCCGGCCACGGCCTTCAGCAACGTGGACTTGCCGCAACCCGAGGGACCGAGCAGCACGAAGCGATCGGCGGCGTGGACGTCGAAGCTCACGCGGTGCGTGGCGCGCACGACGCGCTCGGGGGTGCGGTATTCGAGGCTGACGTCGTCCACCTGCAGCAGCGGTGCGCCCTCATGTTCCCCCTGCCGCTCGCGAGAAAGAGACGGAGTGGGAGCCGGAGGCGAAACCAGGGGCTGCGCCATCTCCCGATGGGAGAGGGAGTCATCACCCCGCGATTCCAGGACCGCTGCAGCACTCATCGATCAGTTCCCCGACGAATTCTGCGCATCGTCGAAGAAGTAGTCCTTCACCGAAGCCGGCTTGTTCCTGATCGCGCCCACGCGGTGCATGAACTCCGCCAGCGGGTACGTGTTCTGCGGCGTGGTCTTGAACTGCACTTCCGGGTTCTTGATGATCTTCAGCAGCAGCTCGCGGTCGAGCTTCGCGCCGCTCACCTTCAGGTAGATGTCGGCCGCCTTCTCGGGATTGGCCGTGACGAACTTCGCCGCCTCGTCGAGCGCATCGACGAAGGCCTTGTACGTCTTCGGGTTCTCGCTGCGGAATTTCTCGGTGGCGTAGAGCACCGTCGCCGACGACGGCCCGCCCAGCACCTGATACGAGTTGAGCACGATGCGCGCGTTCGGGTTGCCCGCGAGCTCCTGCTCCTGGAACGGCGGATTGCCGAAATGCCCCGTGATCTCCGTGCCGCCCTTGATGATGGCCGCCGCAGCATCGGGGTGCGGCACTGCCACGCTGATCTTGTCGAGCCTGTTGAACTCCTTGTCGCCCCACAGTTTTGCCGAGGCGAACTGCAGCACGCGCGACTGCACCGACACGCCCACGGCGGGCAGCGCGATGCGGTCCTTGTCGGTGAAGTCGGCGATCGATTTCACGTTCGGGTTGTTGGTCACTAGGTAGTACGGAAAGTTGCCCAGCGAGGCCACGCCCTTCACGTTCTGCTTGCCCTTGGTGCGGTCCCACAGCGTGAGCAGCGGGCCCACGCCGGCGCCCGCGATCTCGATGTTGCCCGACAGCAGCGCGTCATTCACCGCCGAGCCGCCCGAGAGCTTGACCCATTCGACCTTGGCATCGACGCCCGCTGCCTTCGCGTGCTTCTCGATGAGCTTCTGCTCCTGCGCCACGTTGAGCAGCAGGTAGACGATGCCGAACTGCCCGGCGATGCGGATCTGGCCTTCGGCATGCGCGGAAAGGCTGCCGGCCAGGAGGCCGAGGCCGGCGACGAGCGCCGCGGCTTTGCGGGTGAAGCGGTTCATTGAAGGTCCGGAAGAAAAATCAGAAGGGCGTGTCGCCGACGATGGTGGTGCGGTTGAGGCGGCGGCGCAGGTGATCGGGCGTGCCGGCTGCGAGGTGCATCAGCGAGCGGTTGTCCCAGAACACGAGGTCGTGCGGCGCCCATGTGTGGCGATACACGAACTCCGGCTTCACGCTGTGCGCGAACAGTTGGGCAAGCAGCGCGTCGCTCTCGTCCTGCGGCAGGCCTACGATGCGCGTCGTGAAATGCTCGCTGACGAACAGCGCCTTGCGGCCCGTCTCGGGGTGCGTGCGCACCACCGGCTGTACGGCGGGTGCGACCTGGTCGATCTGCGCCTGCGAGAGCTTGGGGCGCCACGGGTTCTTCGCGCGCAGCTCTTCGTACTTGGCGAGGTAGCTGTGCTCGGCCTTCAGCGGAAGGATGCGCTGCTGCAGTTCGGGGCTCAGCGACTCCCATGCGAGATGCTGGTCGGCGAAGAGCGTGTCGCCGCCTTCGCTCGGCAACTCCTGGGCGTGCAGCAGGGAGCCGAGGCTGGGCTTGGGCTTGTACGAGATGTCGGAGTGCCAGTAGACGCCCGCGTCGCCGAGGCCGATGGGCTCGCCGTTCTCCTTGATGTTGGAGACGATGAGAATCTCGGGGTGGTCCTTGAGCTGGAACTGGTGCAGGACGTGGATTTCGAGCGGACCGAAGCGGCGGCTGAAGTCGATGTGCTCTTGCGGGGTGATCTGCTGGCAGCGGAAGACCAGGACGTGGTGGTCGAGGTGGGCCTTGTGGATTCGGGCGAAGTCTTCGGTGCTGATTGGCTTCGAGATGTCGAGGCCTATGACTTCGGCACCTACCGGGGCGGCGAAAGGGCGCACTTCGAAGTGCTGTGCGGGGGCGTTGGCATCGCTGCTGGAAGGGGGGGCAGTCATGCCCGGGAATGTAGGGGGCGGGGTGTCGTTCGACAACGAACTCTTCGTTGCTAGCTTATGACTTTGTAATTTTGGTGGTGATCGGTTTGCTTTCCGGAGCCGGGTCTCGCCCCGGCAGGCGACCTACTTTTCTTTGCTTCGCCAAAGAAACGTAGGCAAAAGAAAGGCGACCCTACTGTCTGTGTCCCTCCGCTTCGCTGCGGGCAACCTGCGGTGCTCGACGTAGGAGGGGGTCCGCAGAACTCGCTTCGCTCAAACAGCTGCGGCCCTTATCCCTCCTACGTCTGCGCTCCTCGGCACAGCCAGAAGGGAGTTGGAAACCGAACAGGCCATCGCTGCGCTCGGCCT